>Ga0105052_10000138_pt1 | contig 88668 bp, 100 predicted proteins | sample FRY03_FD_78094 | JGI IMG/M metagenome (GOLD analysis project Ga0105052, IMG submission 78094) | Freshwater microbial communities from Lake Fryxell liftoff mats and glacier meltwater in Antarctica - FRY-03 | ecosystem: Environmental > Aquatic > Freshwater > Ice > Glacier meltwater ... | reverse complement strand
GCGTTCCAAAAAGAAGAAGGCGGAGTAATTCCATCTCGTGGAATCCGCCGAGATCCGTTCGCGCTGGCTTGCCTTCTTTGAATCTGGAAATACTCAAGGTTTAACTCATACCGTTGTTCCATCGGCATCTCTAATTGCTGATGATCCAAATCTTTTACTTGTCAATGCCGGAATGGTTCCATTTAAGCCTTATTTTCTCGGCGAGATAACGCCACCTTTTAAGCGAGCAACTTCGGTACAAAAATGTGTGCGCACTTTGGATATCGATGAAGTAGGCAAAACAACTCGACACGCATCTTTTTTTCAAATGTGTGGGAATTTTTCTTTTGGTGATTATTTTAAAGAAGGCGCGATAGCACTTTCATGGGAACTCCTAACTAAACCAATCCAAGATGGTGGATATGGTTTAGCAGAAAACCGATTATGGGTAACTGTTTTTCATAACGATGATGAAGCCGCTGATATTTGGCATAAGCAAATTGGTGTTCCGCTAGATCGGATTCAACGCCGTGGCATGGAGGATAACTTCTGGTCCATGGGCGTACCAGGACCGTGCGGACCTTGTTCTGAAATTTATTACGATCGCGGTGCCCAGTACGGAAAAGAGGGTGGGCCAATTGCTGATGAAGATCGTTATTTAGAAGTTTGGAATTTAGTTTTCATGCAAAATGAGCGAGGTGCTGGAAGCGGCAAAGATGATTTTCCAATTTTAGGAGAATTACCAGCTAAAAGTATTGATACCGGCCTCGGACTAGAAAGAACTGCGGCGCTTTTGCAAGGCGCGGATAATATTTATGAAATTGATACAACCATGCAGATTCTTTCTAAGGCATCGGAATTAACCGGCGTTAAATATGGCAAGGACGAAAAGAGCGATATTTCTTTGCGTGTAATCGCCGACCACGCCCGAACTTCAGCGATGTTAATTGGAGATGGGGTAACCCCTGGCAATGAGGGACGTGGTTATGTACTGCGCCGAATGATGCGTAGAACTATTCGTAATATGCGGCTCTTGGGTTCCATGGATTCGATCATCTCCGAATTAACAAAGTCTGCAATTTCGGCAATGGGGCCGCAATATCCGGAGCTAGTTACCGATGAAAAGCGCATTCTCTCTGTTGCTATTTCTGAAGAAGAATCCTTCCTGCAAACTTTAAAGAGTGGAACGCAAATCTTTGACATCGCGAGTAGCGCAGTTAAGAAAAGTAATGGCAAAGTTTTGCCAGGTGATGAAATATTTAAACTCCATGACACATATGGATTTCCATTCGATTTAACGCTCGAGATGGCGCGCGAAGTTGGTTTAGCAGTCGATGGCGAAGGTTTTGCTCGCTTAATGAGTCAGCAGAGAGATCGGGCTAAGGCCGATTCGAAAGCCAAGAAAAGCGGACATGCAGATCTCTCGGTATATCGGGGGATTGCAGATAAGAGCGGAGGCAGTGAGTTCGTTGGTTATTCCCAATTATCTATAGAGGGAGAAGTAACTGGAATTTTAATTGATGGTAGCGCTGTTAAGTCTGCCAAAATCGGTGATGAGATAGAAATTGTTTTAGACCGGACTCCTTTCTATGCAGAAGGTGGCGGACAATTAGCAGATGGTGGAAAATTAACCCTTGCCAATGGCTGTGTTATTGATATTGATGATGTACAGAACCCAGTGCCGGGTGTAATTATCCACCGTGGTCGAGTAATCAGTGCTGGCGTTGAAATTGGAAATCAGGTTTTGGCATCGGTTGATATAGAACGCAGAAACGCGATTTCGCGTTCACATACGGCAACCCATATGGTGCATAAAGCATTTCGTGAAGTTCTAGGGGAGACCGCAACACAAGCAGGTTCGGAGAATTCACCAGGGCGATTTCGTTTCGATTTTCCAGCGACCGGAGCAGTCTCCGATAGCGCTTTAAATGAAGTTGAATTAAGCGTTAATACGATTCTATTGGAGGACTTAGAAATTACTGCCGAAGTTATGAGCCAAGCCGAAGCTAAGAAAATTGGCGCAATGGCCCTGTTCGGCGAAAAATATGGTGATCAGGTTCGCGTCGTAAGTGTTGGTGATTGGGCCAGAGAACTCTGTGGCGGAACGCACGTTAATCGCTCGGGTCAATTAGGCGTCATTAAATTACTAGGTGAATCGTCTATCGGTGCGGGAGTGCGACGAGTAGAAGCCCTAGTTGGAGCCGATGCTTATAAATTTTTGGCACGTGAACATGTTCTCCTGAATTCACTTACACAATTGATTAAGGGAACGCGAATTGAAGAATTGCCTGAAAAGATCTCAGATTTACTAACCAAAATGAAGGAGATTGAAAAGGAGTTGGCGGCGCTGCGTTTTAGGCAAGCACTTTCACAAGTAAGTGAATTAGCAAAAGAAATGAAAGTGATTAATGGCGTTTCAACTCTGACTCTTACTTTGGCAGATTCAATATCTGTCGATGATTTACGTAAAATTGCATTAGACCTTAGAAATCGTTGGCCAAAATCTGTCGTAGCCTTAATTAGTTCCAATGATGGCAAACCAGTATTAGTTGTTGCAGTCAGTGATGAGGCACGTGGGGCTGGGATAAAAGCTGGCTTACTCGTAAAGATTGGTTCAACGGTTTTAGGCGGTGGCGGTGGCGGAAAAGATGACTTCGCCCAAGGCGGTGGAACCGATTCGGCCAAAGCAAAGGATGCACTGGCAGCGATCTCTGCCGCTGTTACGGGATAATTTCCCATGCGCCCAGGTCGCCGAGTCGCCTTTGATTATGGCGATGTTCGAATTGGGGTAGCCATTTGTGACCAAGATGGGATTCTCGCCACCCCACTGGCTACCCTTGCTGCAAATGATAAAAAACTTTTTGATTTAATAGCGCAGATTTTCATGGAGTATGAACCAATCACAATCTATCTTGGCAAACCGCTGCATTTGAGCGGAGCAATCGGTGCGGCTACCCATAAAGTTGAAAACTTTGGCGCACAACTAGAATCGAGATTCAAAATTCCGATAGTTTATATAGATGAGCGATTGACAAGTGTTAGCGCTGCGCGCGCGCTTCGAGAAGCAGGGCGCAACGCTAAAAATGCTAAAAATTTAATTGATGGCGTTGCTGCGGTTGCAATATTGGAGCAAGGTTTGAATTTGGAGAAAAATCGAGATAAGCAATGATAATTAAATCGCGCGAATTTTTCAGATTATCACTTGCAGTAATTTTGATTTTAAGTCTTATCTTTTCATTATATTTAATTCGCTCCAAAACAAGTGGCGCACCTGATTTTCCGCAAAATCTAATTTTGCAAAGTTCAAATGAAGTTGAAATTGATATCTCCAAGGGCGAAACTGGTTCCGAAATTGCTAGATCCTTATTTGCCGCAGGTGTGGTTAAATCGGCGGCAGCATTTTTTGAAATAGCAGTTAGTGATGAGCGTTCGACCCGCATTGCACCGGGAATCCACCGTATTAATCTGCAGATATCGGCGCGCCAAGCCCTTGATCAATTATTAGATGCCGGTCGAATCCCAAATCTGATCAAGGTCGCAGAAGGTGCTCGGAAGAGCGAAATTGCCAGTTTGCTAATTGCGCGCGGCTTTACGAAGAACGAAGTGAACTCCTCGATGGAGAAATTACTTTTACCCTCTGGTTTTAAAGATCCAGAGGGTCTGCTCTTTCCTGCGCAATATAGTCTTATCATCGGTGCGAGTGCGCTTGAGATTTTGCAATCCATGATCACGCGATTCATCTCTGATTCAGAGGTTAAAAAATTACTAATGGGCGATGGCCAATTTAACGCATTGCAATTACTTACTATGGCATCGATTATTCAAGCTGAAGGCGATAGCGAAGATTTCAGCAAAATTTCCCGAGTTATTCGCAATAGATTAAAAATAAGTATGCCGTTACAAGTCGATTCAACGGTTCATTACATTACAAAAAGTCGGGGTCAATTATTTTTAAGCACAAAATCAACTCTGATAAATTCGCCCTACAATACATATCAGCGTTATGGATTACCGCCAACGCCGATAGGAAGCCCATCCGTTGCGGCAATAAGCGCCGCGTTAAATCCCGCCAGCGGGGAGGCTCTCTTTTTCATTACAGTTGCCCCAGGTGATACTAGATTTACGAAGTCACATGACGAGTTTTTGGTATGGAAAGGGCTCTATCAAAAGAATCGAAAGGCTGGAGCATTTGAGGTGAAGAAATGATAAAGGCTGGCGTTTTAGGTTCCCCGATTTCGCATTCACTCTCTCCGATTCTTCACCGGGCTGTTTATGCCGAACTTGGGTTAGCGGCCAGTTATGAAGCGATCGAAGTTCGCGCCGGTGGATTGAAAAATTTTCTAGACTCCTTGGATAATTCGTGGACAGGTTTTTCGCTAACGATGCCGTTGAAGGAAGAAGTGTTAAAACTTGCCAGCATTATTAACCCAATTGCCCAGAATATTAGGAGTGCAAATACTTTATACAGAGACGCAGATGGATGGAGCGCGACCTCAACCGATATCACTGGCTTTAAGGAGGCGCTAGCCGCAAATTCCATTGCGACAGTGGATAGTGTTCTAGTTATTGGGGCGGGGGCAACGGCACGGGCCGTTGTTGCTGCTTGTGATTTAATCACAAAAGAAATAACTGTAATGAACCGCAATCCTGCCCGAATTACTGCGATATCGGCCTGCGCAACCAAAGCGAAATTAGATTTCATTACTTGGGGTCAAACCCCGCTGATCTCTCAAGTTGATTTGGTAGTAAATACAACACCAAAATTAGTTGCCGATGAATTAGCAATTATGCTTTCCGCCAAGCCGCGCGGAACGCTCTTTGAAGTTCTCTATGAACCTTGGCCGACGGCCTTATTGGCACGCTGGCGAACGCTAGGTTCAAATAGTATCGATGGGCTGGAACTTCTAATCCACCAAGGGATAGATCAAATCGAAATTTTTACGGGTGAAAATTTGGATAGAGCATCGACCTCAAAGCTGATGCGTAAAGCGGCCATGAAGGTTCTGGCTTAATCCACAACTGTTTTTTTCTGAGGCGTAACTTTTATACTCTAACGCAATGCAATTAGCGCTGGTACTTTGTTTTGGGATTCCAATTGCAATAGCTGACGGCGCTCATCATCGAATTCCGAATATCTATTTAATCTATCTGGCGCCGATAGCAGTTCTTAGTACTGGATTTGAAGGCATCTTTCTACTCTTCCCGATATTTATTTTCTGGTTGCTCCTACATTTCGTCGCGGGTTTGGGTATGGGCGATGTAAAACTTTTGACTATTTTGGCACTCCTACTGAGATTGAATGCACTCCATCTATTCGCAATATATTTAGGGATGCTATTTGTTCTCACGAGTTTTCATGCCGGGATTGTCTTCATCAGATACCGCACACTAAAAGCCCAAATCCCGTTAGCTCCAGCAGCGATTGCGGCGAGCGTTCTTTATTTATGTGCGCCGTGGGGTGTATTTCTGACAGAATAAGCCAATGCGTTGGTTAACAGCAGGGGAATCTCATGGCGAGGCCTTAAGCGCTATTGTCGAAGGAATACCTGCCTCTGTAAAAATAACAACGGCCGATATTGATAAGGATTTGCAAAGGCGCCGATTAGGTGTTGGTCGGGGAGCACGTCAAAGTTTCGAAGCCGACAAAGTTACTATTCTTGGCGGAATTCGTTTCGGCTTAACTCAGGGCGGCCCAATTGCAATTCAGATTGCAAATGCTGAATGGCCAAAATGGGAAAAAATTATGTCACCTGATCCAATTGATGCAAGTGAAATCCAAAACCTTGCACGTAACGCACCGCTTACACGGCCTCGCCCAGGTCATGCTGATTTAGTTGGAATGCAGAAATACAACTTTGATGATGCAAGACCAATTTTAGAACGCGCTAGCGCACGAGAAACCGCTTCCAGAGTAGCCCTCGGCGCCGTTGCGCGTAATTTCTTAGAACAAAGTGTTGGTATAACAATATTAAGCCATGTTTTATCCATCGGCGCGGCGCGTGTTCCAGATGCAACGCCGCTACCAAATAAAGGTGATATGAATCGAATTGATGCCGATCCCGTTCGATGCGCGGATCCTGCAACTAGTGCAAAGATGATTTCAGAAATCGAGGCGGCTCATACTGATGGCGATACGTTAGGTGGCGTTGTTGAAGTTCTAGCATTTAATATGCCACCCGGACTTGGTTCACACGTTCATTGGGACCGCAGGTTAGACGCGCGGTTAGCTGGTGCCATGATGGGAATTCAAGCGATCAAGGGCGTTGAAATTGGTGATGGATTTTTAACGGCCACCCGCCGCGGATCAGTTGCACATGACGAGATTGAAAAAGATGCGAGCGGGGCAATTGTGCGCAGAACTGATCGCGCAGGTGGAACTGAAGGTGGGATGTCTAACGGAGAAATTTTGCGAGTTCGTGTAGCTATGAAACCAATTTCTACCGTTCCTAGAGCGTTAGATACCGTCGATGTTGCTACTGGAGAAGTGGCCAAAGCAATTAATCAACGCTCAGATGTCTGCGCAGTTCCCGCAGCAGGTGTAGTCGCCGAAGCGATGGCTGCTTTAGTTTTAGCAGAGGCAGTCCTTGAAAAATTTGGCGGAGATAGCGTTGGTGAAACTCGGCGTAACTTCGAGTCGTACATTGCGAACTTGAATTTCAAGTAAGCAGTAATCTATTTATGCCTACCCTCATATTAATTGGTGCACCTGGTTCAGGTAAGAGCTCTGTTGGCGCTCTGCTGGCAAGGAAATTACAGCAGGAATTTATCGATACGGATAAGGTAATTGAAAAAAGAGAAGGTATTTCGGTCTCTCAGATATTTGTAGATTATGGCGAAGAATATTTTCGCGACCTTGAATTTAACGCCCTAAAAGATTCGCTAGAAGTGGATCAATGTGTGCTCTCATTAGGGGGAGGTGCGCCAATTTCAATTCGAGCACAAGAATTGCTGGCGAGTATTAAATGTCCTGTCATATTTCTAGATGTATCACTTGCTACTGCCGCGCCGCGCATTGGTTTTAATAACGCTAGACCTTTGTTACTCGGAAATCCAAGGACACAGTGGCAGGCGCTATTGAGTATACGTAGGCCGATTTACGAAAAATTAGCAACCGTTAGCGTTAAAGTTGATTCCATGAGAGAGCGCGAAGTTGCAGCAAAAATTATGGAGGCTATCTCATGAAAAGCGTAATTGAGGTTCGTGCTGAACGTGATTACAAAGTAATGATCGATTGTGATTGGTCAAAAGAGTTGATTGGCGAACTTGTGGGGCGAACTCGGGCGGCTATCATTGTTTCTACAGAGATGAAATCTGCGTTAGGTGAGGTACCTTCGGTTGATTGTGAAATTCATATTTTCGAAATACCAGATGGAGAAAACGGAAAAACAGCAGAAACACTTATTAATCTTTGGAATTGGCTTGGCGCTGCTGGATTTACTCGCTCTGATTTAATTATCGGCATCGGCGGTGGCGCAGTTACCGACTTGGCCGGGTTTGCAGCGGCGACTTGGTTGCGTGGCACCGATTGGATTGCGATTCCAACTAGTCTGGCTGGGATGGTCGATGCCGCAATTGGTGGCAAAACTGGAATAAATAGTGGCTATGGAAAAAATTTGATTGGTGCTTTCAATTCTCCAATTGCTGTTTTTATTGATCTTAATTGGCTGGGCACGTTATCTGATCGAGATTTTGCTGCTGGAATGGCCGAAGTGATTAAATGTGGATTCATCGTTGATCCGAAAATTCTAGAACTTTTAACCGGCCAAAGCGTAACAAGTGTTAGAGCAGATAGCGCGTTGACTTGCGAATTGATTTTGCGCGCAGTTCAAGTTAAAGCAGATGCGGTATCTGATGATTTCAAAGATAATTATGGGCGTGAGATTCTAAATTACGGACACACGTTAGGCCATGCAATTGAAATTGATAGCAAGTTTTCGTTGCGCCATGGCGAAGCGATCTCAATTGGTCTGATTTTTGCAGCGCAGTTAGCCTGTCTGTCTGGGGAATTGGAGTTGGCCGTTGTTGATAAACACATAGAGCTATTGTCAGCTTTCGGTCTACCAACGACATACGCGCGGGATGCGTGGTCGCGCCTTTTGCCATTGCTATATTTAGATAAGAAAGTGCGTGGTCGCTCTATTAGATTTGTGGTTTTAACTGAAATCGGCAAGACAGATCGGTTGGAAGGTTTAAATGAAAGCGCGTTGAGTACTTGTTATGAGAAGGTGAGCACATGAAGATTTTGGTAATAAATGGACCAAATTTAGCTCGGCTAGATATCCGTGATTCATCAATCTACGGTGATTTAACATATCCCGAATTAGTTAATTTGATAAAGAGTGCGGCTACTTCAAATGGCTTCGAAGCCGATGTGCGGCAAAGCGATAATGAAGCAACGATTATTGGGTGGCTCCATGAAGCTGCAGATACTAAAACCCCAGTTATTATTAATCCTGCTGCCTTTACACACTATTCATATGCAATTCGAGATGCGGCGGATTTATTGACAGCTCCGTTAATTGAAGTGCATCTTTCTAATCCAATGTCGCGCGAAGAATTTCGGCATACATCGGTTATTTCTGGAGTCGCGCAAGGAACAATTGCAGGATTTGGTCCTAATTCTTATGCACTTGCAATGAGCGCGCTAAAAAATCTGCTTTCTCACTAATATATTTCGGTTTTTTTCATAGCCTAAGTACGGCTATCCTTAGCCGTTGCCCATCGAAATCGGCGGGTCGTATTGAGTGGAGTAAAAGCGTGGCATCAACAAATGACCTTAAAAATGGAATGGCCTTAAAAATCGATGGTCAATTGTGGAGCGTCGTCGAATTTCAACATGTCAAGCCTGGTAAGGGTCCAGCTTTCGTGCGTACAAAATTGAAATCAGTGCTCAGCGGAAAAGTTGTTGAAAGAACCTTTAACGCTGGTATCAAGATTGAGATTGCTGTACTGGAAAAACGAGAGATGCAATTTCTTTACAAAGATGGCGAAGATTTTGTTTTCATGGATTCAAAAACTTATGATCAGATGAATATTTCTGCGGAAGTTGTAGGCGATGGTGCTAATTATATGTTAGAAAATACTGGCGCCATTGTTGCGATACATGAAGAAAATCCACTTTACATTGAATTACCAGCCTCTGTCGCGCTTATGATTACTTATACCGAACCAGGAATTCAAGGCGATCGTTCATCGGGTGGCACCAAACCGGCCACAGTTGAGACAGGTCTTGAGATTCAAGTACCACTTTTTATCAAACAAGATGAGAAAGTACTAGTTGATACGAGAGATGGTTCGTATCAGGGTCGTGCAAACTAGTGTCAGCTCGTAGTAAGGCACGCAAACAAAGCTTAGATTTACTCTATGAATGCGATATTCGGGGCACTAACGCACTCGAAATGCTAAACCTGCGTGATGTAATAGAGGAAGGCCCTGATGCACGCCCGATTCGCGAATACACCAAGTTTTTGATCTCGGGAATCGATGCAAATAGACGTAAAATCGACGAATTAATTTCAACTTATGCTAAAGGTTGGGATATGGATCGGATGCCAGCCGTTGATAGAAATATATTGCGACTTGGTATTTATGAAATTCTCTGGAGTCAAGAAGTACCTGAAGGTGTTGCAATAGCTGAAGCGATTGAATTAGCTAAAACGCTCTCCACGGAGGATTCAGCCGCCTATATTCATGGCGTGTTGAGTCGTATTTCATCGCTAAAAAAGAGCCTATCTATTTAATTTTGTTTCAAAGAGTAACGATCTCTCTTTTAGCCAAGTATTTAACTGCGAATGATCTTTATGTAAAATCAGTTGCAGATTTTCGCTATCGCAGGTTCGTAGTGAGAGAATTTCACCATTGAAGTCATTGCGCTTGGCCACTATCTCTTTCAAGTAATTTATTAATAAGGTCTCCTGCCCATCATCGCTTTTGCGGGCCATCTCGCGGGCGTTGCGCAAGTCAATAATTAAAGGCGTTTGGTCCAAGGTATCGGTATGGTTTTCTTTAATTCCAAGAAGAAAAGCCAGAGGTACTTGATAAAAATCAGCAATCTCGATTGCACGTTTTATGCTCATAGATCGGCTGGCGCGTTCGTAGGAACCGAGCACGACGCCTTTGATACGACCATGCGATGCTTCTTCAACACCGCGCAGAGTAAATCCTCTAGTTTTGCGCAGTTGGCGCAGCGATAAAGCAATTTCATCGATTGTGCTCTGAGTATGCAATTTTTGATTCATAGTGCTAAAGATAGGGGCGCCTGATTGCACCACCTTCGGTTATCCACAACCGTTGGCAGATGGTGGTATGCTAGCCCACGCATCCTTTAACGACCCGTCCTGAGAGACGGGGAAGGAGATTTAAATGAGTTCGGTCCTGTCCGCACAAGAGATTTCACGTGCGTTGATTCGAATTTCCCATGAAATTATTGAAGGCAATAGCGGCGCAAGCGAAATTACACTTTTGGGCATTCCAACACGTGGTGCCCATTTAGCTCACCGGCTAGCGCAAATAATTTCTGGCATAACAGGTAGCCAAGTTGCAGTGGGAACGTTAGATACCACCTTACACCGCGATGATTTACGCTCGAAGCCACCGAGAGCTTTGATGCCAACGATTATTCCGTCGCAAGGAATCCAAGGACGCCATGTGGTTCTAGTCGACGATGTTCTTTATTCAGGACGCACAATTCGCGCGGCGTTAGATGCCCTTGGTGGGATTGGCCGCCCCAAAACGGTTCAGCTGGCAGTTCTAGTAGACCGTGGGCATCGTGAATTACCGATACGTGCAGATTATGTTGGAAAAAATTTACCAACATCTAAATCTCAAATCGTAAGCGTGCATTTGAGTGAGGTAGATGGCAGTGACGAAGTCCTGATCGAAGAAGGACCAGCCTAATGCGCCATTTACTATCAATTAGCGACTTAAACAAACGCGATGCAGTTTTGATTTTGGATACCGCAGTTGAATTAGCTAGGGCAAGTGATGGACCGATGAAGAAACTCCCAACCCTTCGTGGCCGAACAATAGTAAATCTATTCGCTGAAGATTCCACCAGAACCCGAATCTCATTCGAAGCGGCCGCAAAAAGATTGTCTGCCGATGTTATTAATTTTTCTGCCAAGGGATCTAGCGCTAGCAAAGGTGAATCTTTAAAAGATACCGCCCTAACTTTGCAAGCGATGGGGGCAGATGCCGTAATTATTCGTCATGGAGCTTCGGGGGCTGCAAAAAGGTTAGCGGATTCGCAATGGATGTCAGGTTCGGTTATTAATGCCGGAGATGGCACACACGAGCATCCCAGCCAAGCCCTGCTTGATGCTTTCACAATTCGTAAACATTTAGGAAAAGGTAAATCCGATTTAGACGGTATAAGTGTTGCAATCGTTGGCGATGTTTTACATTCTAGGGTTGCTCGCTCTAATGTTTTGTTGTTATCCCTTCTTGGCGCGCAAGTAACTTTGGTTGCTCCACCTACACTCTTGCCCGTTGGAGTTGAAAGTTGGGATGCAAAAATTTCTTACGACTTCGATTCTGTAATACCGCAAGTTGATGTTGTTATGATGCTTCGCGTACAGGCAGAACGTATGAGTGAGCTATATTTCCCTAACGCGCGGGAATACTCACGATATTTCGGTTTGAATCGCGATAGATTAAAGTTGATGCGACAAGAATCAATAGTCATGCACCCTGGTCCCATGAACCGCGGTTTAGAAATTACTGCCGAAGTAGCCGATAGCGCGCGTTCTGTCATTGTCGAGCAAGTTGCCAATGGCGTCAGCGTTCGAATGGCAATTCTATATTTATTGCTAGCAGGAGATTCATTGGGCGCAGGTGGCGCACTATGAAACGATACTTATTGAGTGGCGGGTCACTTCCAGATGGAACAAAGACCGACCTGCTTATTGACGATGGCAAAATCGAAAATATTTCGCCACATATTGCCGATGTTAAGGCAGAGGTAATTGATATATCACAATCAATTATTTTGCCAGGCTTAGTTGACCTTCATACCCATTTGCGCGAACCTGGAAAAGAAGATGCAGAAACTGTTTTATCCGGTTCTCGCGCCGCCGCAAAAGGTGGCTTCACTGCAATATCAGCGATGGCAAATACATCTCCAGTTGCAGACACAGCAGGTGTTGTGGAGCAAGTCTTTCGCTTAGGTCAAGAGGCTGGGTATTGCGATGTCTTTCCAATTGGAGCTGTTACGCAGGGTTTGCTCGGTAAAACGTTGGCAGAAATTGGAGCAATGGCCGATTCGTTGGCACAAGTTCGAGTTTTTAGTGATGACGGCAATTGCGTTGATGATCCAGTGGTTATGCGTCACGCTCTTGAATATGTGAAGAAATTTAACGGAATTATTGCTCAGCACGCGCAGGAACCACGATTAACGCTTGGTTCTCAGATGAATGAAGGAATTATTTCATCGCGCCTTGGTCTTAAGGGATGGCCAGCGATTGCGGAAGAAGCAATTATCGCGCGCGATGTTTTGTTGGCAGACCATGTAAATTCGCGTCTGCATATATGTCATGTAACTACGGCAGGGGGAGTTGAAATTATTCGTTGGGCTAAAACTCGCGGCATACAAGTAAGCGCAGAGGTAACGCCGCATCACTTATTGCTTACGGATGATTTGGCAACTTCCTATGACCCTATTTTTAAAGTTAATCCACCACTTCGCACCCAAACAGATGTGATGGCGCTTCGCGAAGGGCTAGCCGATGGGACCATAGATATTGTTGCAACAGATCACGCACCACATCCCACTGAAAGCAAAGAATGCGAATGGCAAGAAGCCGCTTTTGGAATGTTAGGTCTGGAAAGCGCGCTCTCAATTGTTGTTCAAACTATGGTGGAGAGTAAATTGCTGAATTGGTCAGAAGTTGCCGATCGCCTTTCGATTAAACCTGCGCAAATCGCTGGGTACAGCACGCAAGGACAAGAAATTGCTGTTGGAGCGCTAGCCAATCTGACTGTAATTAACCCTAGTAAAAGTTGGCGAGTAGATAAAGATTTACTTGCCTCGCGCAGTAGAAATACTCCCTACCATGGCTATGAATTTCCAGGGGTGGTAACACATACCTTCTTTAAAGGCATCGCGACTGTAGCCAATACTGAAATCGTTGCGAGAGATAGCGTATGAGCAGCGCATTTTTAGTTTTAGATGATGGTCGAATTTTTGAAGGTAAATCTTGGGCAGCCTCTGGTAAAACATTTGGCGAAGCCGTTTTCCAAACCGGAATGACTGGATATCAGGAAACTTTGACAGACCCTTCGTATCATAAGCAGATAGTTGTAATGACAGCGCCACATATTGGAAATACTGGGTTTAATAACGAAGATAATGAATCGAAGCAGATTTGGGTAGCGGGGTTTGTCGTTCGGAACCCGTCGACGCTAACTTCAAATTGGCGCAGTCAAGGCGATCTAGAGAGCGAATTAATTGCGCAAAACGTTGTTGGAATTCAAGGAGTAGATACTCGCGCAATCACTCGACATCTGCGAGATCGAGGCGCAATGAGAGTTGGCATATTTTCAGGTTTAGAACTAAGCCGGGAAGAGATGGTTGCGGAAGTACGAAAAATGGAACAAATGTCGGGTTCCTTTTTAGTTAAAGATGTTTCAACTGCCACTCCCTATATTGTCGGCGCCGATGGCGAAGTTAAATTTGTGGTAGCCGCCCTTGATTTAGGAATTAAAAGTGCAACGCCACGGGCTTTGGCCCAGCGTGGGGTGCAAACACATGTACTGCCTTTCGACACATCTTTTGAAGCGATCAAAGCGCTCTCGCCTGATGGAGTTTTTCTCTCAAATGGACCAGGTGATCCTTCTACCATGAACGATGTGGTGGATTTGGTGCGCGAAATATTGGACGCACAAATTCCAATTTTTGGAATTTGTTTCGGTCATCAAATTTTGGGCCGAGCACTTGGTTTTCAAACTTACAAATTGCAGTTTGGTCATAGAGGAATCAATCAACCTGTTCTTGATAAAAATACCGGTAAAGTTGAAATTACCTCCCACAATCATGGATTTGCAGTTCAAGCGCCAACGGATCTGCCATTTTCAACTGTATTCGGTGAAGGTGAAGTTACACATATCTGTCTAAATGATGGCGTTGTCGAAGGTTTGCAATTATTGGAACGCCCAGCATTTAGTGTTCAATACCATCCAGAGGCTGCAGCAGGGCCGCATGATGCTGCCTATTTATTCGATCGCTTTATTGCCTTGATGGAAAAATATTCTTTGAAGGTGAAAAAATAATGCCAGTTGATCCAACTATTAAAAGTGTTTTGGTAATCGGAAGCGGCCCGATTGTTATCGGACAAGCTTGCGAGTTTGATTATTCCGGAACTCAAGCCTGTCGTGTTTTATTAGACGAAGGCATACGCGTGATTTTGATTAATTCTAATCCTGCAACAATTATGACTGATCCGCAATTTGCTGATGCAACATATATCGAGCCTATTACTCCTGAGATTATTGAGAAAATTATTATTAAAGAAAAACCTGATGCGATATTAGCAACGCTAGGTGGACAAACTGCGCTAAATGCTGCGATTGGTTTATTTCATCGAGGAACGCTAGCTAAATATGGCGTGCGTTTAATTGGCGCCGATGTTGATGCAATTAATCGAGGAGAAAATCGCGAACTTTTCCGCGAGGTTGTGGCGAAAATTGGCGGTGAATCGGCAAAATCTGCTATCTGCCACACGATGGAGGAGATACTTGCCGCCGTTATAGAACTTAATTATCCAGTCGTTGTAAGACCCTCATTTACTATGGGTGGTTTGGGTTCTGGAATTGCCTTTGATGAAGCGCAGTTAAAACAAATTGCAGGGGCTGGACTGCGACATAGCCCAACTTCGGAAGTTCTGCTGGAAGAATCCATTATTGGCTGGAAAGAATATGAATTGGAGGTAATGCGCGATCGAAAAGATAACGTAGTTATCGTCTGTAGCATTGAAAATCTTGATCCAATGGGTGTCCACACTGGGGATTCGATAACGGTTGCTCCTGCAATGACTTTAACTGATGTCGAATATCAAAAACTCCGAGATCTCTCCATCGATATTATTCGTGAAGTAGGAGTGGATACGGGTGGTTGCAATATCCAATTTGCGGTTAACCCGAAAGATGGTCGAATAATTGTTATTGAGATGAACCCACGTGTATCACGGTCGAGCGCGCTTGCTTCAAAAGCAACAGGTTTTCCGATTGCAAAAATTGCCACCAAACTTGCTATTGGTTACACACTTGATGAGATTCAAAATGATATTACAAAAGTTACGCCAGCATCTTTTGAACCAACCCTTGATTATGTCGTAGTCAAAGTTCCGCGCTTTACTTTTGAAAAATTCGCCGATGCCGATCCACGCTTAACAACGACAATGAAAAGCGTTGGAGAAGCAATGGCTATTGGTCGCTCATTTACCGAAGCGCTCATGAAAGCGCTGCGTTCATTAGAACGTAAAGAGGCCATTTTCACTTGGCCAGCATCGATTTCGGCAAATGAAGTTGAGCAACTCTTGCAATCAATGAGAGTTCCTACCGAATACCGGTTCCAGCAAGCTCAAAGAGCGATGTGGGGTGGCGCAAGTATTGACCAAGTCCATCAGGCCACAGGAATTGACCCATGGTTTCTCCACCAAATTGAAATTATCAATGAGCAATCCCGCACTATTGCACTACCAGGTGAATTAACTATCGAGCTAGTGAAAATGGCCAAAAGTTATGGTTTTTCAGATGCGCAAATTGGGCAGTTGCGCGGTCTGGATGAAAGTGAAGTGAGAAAATTTCGTCAATATGCAAATATCAGGCCAGTTTATAAAACTGTTGATACGTGTGCCGCCGAATTTGAGGCTTTCACTCCATATTATTATTCGAGCTACGAAGAAGAGAATGAAGTTATGCCGCGTTCGAAACCGGCAGTTATTATTTTGGGTAGTGGTCCTAATCGAATCGGCCAAGGAATTGAATTTGATTATTCGTGTGTGCATGCCTCATTTGCTCTGCGCGATGCCGATTTTGAAACTATTATGATTAATTGCAATCCAGAGACTGTTTCAACTGACTATGACACAAGCAGTCGTCTTTATTTTGAACCACTTACTCTAGAAGATGTTTTAGAAGTCATTCATGCTGAAACGATGGCGGGTCCGGTGCTAGGTGTTATCACTTCATTAGGAGGACAGACTCCACTTGCTTTGGCAGCTGGGCTAAAGGCCGAAGGGATAAATATTTTAGGGACTAGTCCAGAAGCGATAAATTTAGCTGAAGATCGTGGTGCATTCGGTGAAGTTTTGGCAAAACAGAATTTAACCGCCCCGGAATTCGGGATGGCATCTTCACAGTTAGAAGCTCAAAGCATTGCCGCGCGTATTGGTTATCCAGTCTTGGTCCGACCATCATTTGTTCTGGGCGGGCGGGGTATGGAAATTGTTTATGACGATGGCGCCCTTGGGGCTTTTATAACTCGGGCTACGGATATAACACCCAACCACCCAGTATTAGTTGATCGTTTCTTAGATAGCGCGATTGAAATCGACGTTGATGCACTCTATGACGGAGAAGAACTTTTTCTCGGGGGAGTGATGGAACATATTGAAGAAGCTGGGATTCATTCTGGCGATAGCGCTTGCGTTCTACCCCCTATGACGATCTCAGCTAGCCAATTAAGCGAGATTCGTGACGCTACTTTCAAGATTGCCGCTGGCGTTGATGTACGAGGATTAATTAATATTCAGTTTGCAATTGCAGATGCAAAACTCTATGTACTCGAGGCAAATCCTCGTGCATCACGAACAGTGCCATTTGTTAGTAAAGCAACTGGTGTCAGCCTTGCTAAAGCCGCGGCACGAATCGCCGTAGGTGCCACGATTGCGCAATTACGAATTGCAGGCATACTTCCTAAAAGCGGTGATGGGCTTGCGCGTGGAATCTCGGTTAAGGAAGCAGTCTTGCCTTGGAATCGTTTTAGACGCACCGATGGTCGGGGAGTTGACGCGGTTTTGGGACCAGAGATGCGATCTACTGGTGAGGTAATGGGAAGAGCAAATACTTTTGGTGAAAGTTATGCCAAGAGTCAAATTGGGGCTTTCGGAGCTTTACCAAAAACCGGCAGTGTTTTTATTTCTCTGGCAGATAAAGATAAGAGCTCTGGGATAAATCCTGCCCGAAGCCTTATTGAGTTAGGTTTTAACGTACTCGCAACCGAAGGCACCGCTGCTTTTCTGGCTAAACACGGCATTTCGGCAAACGTGGTTCGCAAAAATTCAGAAGGAACTGGCCCACTGGGTGAGCCAACAATCGTTGAAGCCATAAATTCTGGCGATATCGCGCTAGTTATTAATACTCCGGTGGGCCGTGGTACTCGCGCCGACGGTTGGGCTATCCGTACCGCGGCAGTCCAGCGTTCAATTCCATGCATCACTACAACAGCAGGTTTTAGCGCCGCCGTTGCAGCAATTACATCGTTGCAATCAGGAGAATTGAGCATTAAATCATTGCAAGAATGGTTGGCTTAACCTATGCCCTTAATCAACAAAAGCGCGCGAGCCATGATTGCGGGCGTAGTTAGCAATAAACGCGTTGGGCAGTATCACCAATTATTGCTAAATATTGGTGATTTAGCGGAACGATGCAAGCCAGGAAATTTCGTCGCAATAAAGGTAGGTGGCCCTGATTCAAAAATGATTTTACGCAGGGCCTTTGCGATTTCCCGCATTTCAACAACGGGTGCAACAGGTGGAAATATGGAATTAATTATTGCTCCTTTTGGGCAAGGAAGTAGCTGGCTTTGTTCGCAAGAAGAAGGCGCACAAATAGATTTAATTGCTCCACTGGGAAGTGCATTTGGAATTCCAACAGAGCCAGTTCAAGTTTTATTAATCGGTGGTGGCTATGGCTCGGCGCCGCTATTTGGTTTAGCGCAAGTTCTCTATGATCGAGGTTGCCGGGTAGATATGTTGCTTGGCGCAAGTACCGCCTCAAAGATTTATGCACCCATGGAAGGTAAACGCGCAGTTAATTCACTGCGCATTTACACTGAAGATGGAACTATGGGTCAATTAGGTAAGGTCACTGATCCAATTGGCGAGCTTATAAAGGATTTAAATGTAGGTGTTATTTATTCTTGCGGTCCGATGGGGATGCTCTCTGCTATTTCAAGCATTCTCGAAGGAACTGATGTCATCCATCAGTGTTCTGTTGAAGAATCAATGGCTTGCGGGATAGGTATTTGTATGACGTGTGTCTTGCCGGTGCATAACCCAGATGGATCTATTTCCATGTTGCGTAGTTGTATTGATGGTCCAGTTATGGATGGTGCCACTGTTGCATGGTCATTGGTTGGTAAAAATCTGGCGGCTTCCAAATGAGCGCTATAGATTTTTCGACAACAATTGGAAACTCATGGTTTCCGGCACCAACATTTACTGCCAGCGGGTGTGCAAGTTCAGGACGCGAATTAGCGCAATTCTTTGCACTCAAAGATATTGGCGGAGTTGTCACAAAATCGGTAATGACAAAGGCCAGATTAGGCCGTCCTACCCCGCGTATGGCCGAAACTCCAAGTGGGATGCTCAATTCAATAGGTTTGCAAGGTCCTGGGATAGATGCCTTTCTAGAAAAAGATGTTCCATATTTACTGGAACAGAGAGCGCGTGTAATCGTTTCGATAGCAGGAGAAACAATCGAAGAATATTCCACCTTGGCAAGAAAAATTAGATCAGTACCTGGGATCAGTGCGGTAGAAGTCAATATTTCCTGCCCAAATCTTGAAAACCGAGGATTAGTTTTTGCGTGCGACCCAGATGCATCACGCCGAGTAATTGATGGAGTACGCCGAACACTTGGCGGGGAACTTCCAATTATTGCAAAATTATCGCCAGATGTTACAGATTTAGTTTCGATATCAAGGGGAGTCATCGATGCCGGCGCCGATGCGTTAGCGCTAATAAATACAGTTCTTGGAATGGTAATTGATCTAGATACCGGAAGACCACATCTAGCTGGAAAGACTGGCGGGTTATCAGGTCCTGCGATTCGCCCGATCGCAGTACGCGCAATTTATCAAGTTCACCAAGCGCTTCCTAAAATTCCAATTATTGGAATGGGGGGAGTCGCAACAGGTAAAGACGCGCTAGAAATGATTTACGCCGGGGCCAGTGGTGTTGCAATAGGCACGGCTAATTTTTCAAACCCAACTTCCATTATTTCTATCCAAAATGAATTGAAGGATTTGCTAAGTGCAAAGAGCTTTAATTCACTCCGCGCCGCAATTGGTTATGCTCATCGCAGCGACAACAATGAAAACAATGAAGACGATGAAAATAATGGATAAGAAAGCCCCAATTATTCTTGCCCTAGATACTTCAGATCTAGATACCGCGATATCTTGGATAGAGGCAACACAGGAGTGTGTATCAATTTATAAATTAGGGCTTCAGTTTTTTCTAACTTTTGGTGCAACCGGTGTCGAACGGATAAAGAGCGCTACAGATAGTGAAATATTTTTAGATCTTAAACTCCATGATATTCCAAATACGGTAGCTGGCGCAGCGCGCGCGGTAAAGGAGTTATCGCCTCGATTTCTAACTGTGCACGCATCAGGTGGTGCGGTAATGGTGCGCGCTGCGGTAAAGGAACTTCCAGATGTTGCAGTAACTGCAATTACTGTTCTTACTTCCCTTGTCGATAGTGACTTGCAGGAAATTGGCTTCGCATCTAAAACGCTAGATACTGCAGTAGCTTTGGCCAAATTAGCAGTAACGGCTGGGGCTCGCGCAATTGTTTGTTCACCACTAGAAATCTCGGCAATCCGCGGCGCGATCGGCAATACTATTGAGATCATTACACCGGGCGTTCGCCCCAGCGATTCTAAGATTAACGATGACCAAGTGCGCACGATGACTCCGGAACGAGCAATTTCACTGGGCGCAAATTATGTTGTAATTGGCCGTCCGATAACCGATGGCTGGAGTATTAGTGCAGGCGAAATGCGGAACCGAGCGCAAAAGATTGCCGAATCCATTCTTAATTAATTTATTTTTACCACTAGATTTAGCGCATGCTAGCGCCACCGATTCTTTCGCCGGAAGAACGTTCGGCAGCGTTGCTCAAAGCAACTGCGTCGCGAAGGGCCCGCGCCATCGTTAAAGCCCAAGTCAAGTCAGGCGAATTATCAATGGAAGATGTTCTTGCCTTGGCGCTAACGGATTCGACTATTGCGAAAATGCGAGTAAAAGAACTTTTGGAATCTTTTTCGGGAGTCGGGAAAATACGTGCAAAAGCTCTCCTCGAACGCTTCAATATTTCAACAACGCGTAGAATTGGGGGGTTGGGTCGCCATCAATTAAAGCAATTGAGAATGGAGTTTGCATTGAAGGCAGATCATGTCAACTCCGGAAAACTTTTAGTTCTCTCAGGCCCAGGGGGGGTTGGCAAGAGTACCGTTGCAGCCAAATTACGTGCACAAGGAAATTTTTGGGTGAGTATTTCGGCGACTACTAGAGCCCCACGCGGAAATGAAAAAGAGGCAGTAGATTATTATTTTATTTCTGATGAAGAATTTTCAAAACGAGTAGAGCGTGATGAATTCTTAGAATGGGCCCAATTTGCGGGTGCGCGATATGGAACTCCACAAGATGGTGTCGAAAGCGCGCTTTCGCAAGGCAGAAATGTTTTGTTGGAAATTGAAATAGATGGAGCAAAGCAGGTAAAAGCCCATCTACCTAAAGCGATACTTATTTTCCTAGAACCGCCATCATGGGAAGAATTAGTTTCGCGCTTGGAAGCAAGAGGATCGGATTCACCAGAGCGGCGTGCGCAGAGGTTGCAATTGGCACAGGAAGAACTTGCGGCAGCCTCATTTTTTGACCTGGTAATCGTAAATACAGAGGTCACGGATGTGGTCTCGGCCCTGATAGAGTTAGCCTCTTCATAAGCTCAAGGAATCGAGCGCCAAAGATAAACGCTTTTAAAAAAGGGGTCACCATGGACGGCATTACGAATCCACCTATCGATGAGTTGTTAGATAAGGCCGGTTCGAAGTACAGCCTTGTTCTTTATGCAGCAAAGCGTGCCCGCCAAATTAATGCTTATTACTCCCAACTTGGTGAAGGTCTTTTGGAATATGTAGGTCCACTTGTTGAAACCCATATTCACGAAAAGCCACTTTCAATTGCACTTCGCGAGATTAATGAAGGCTTACTGACAATTGAAAATCTCGAACCAAGCGCCTAATTCCAACAAATTCGTAAAATGTCTGGTCGCGGCCGCGAAGTAATCTTAGGAATCGGCGGCGGAATAGCCGCATATAAAGCCGCTGATTTATTGCGTCGACTGCAAGACCATGGATATTTAGTAACTGTTGTACCTACACCGTCATCCCTTAATTTTGTAGGTACTTCGACGTGGGAAGCGCTCTCGGGGCGCGAAGTTAACACACAAGTTTGGCAAAACGTTTCCAAGGTTACGCACGTATCGCTAGCGGCTAAGGCTGATTTTTTTCTGATTGCGCCTGCGACCGCAGATTTAATTGCCCGAATTGCAGCAGGGCGGGCCGATGATCTTCTTACTAATTTAATTATGGCCAGCGATAAACCGAAATTTTTAGTTCCAGCGATGCATCCGAATATGTGGAGTAATCCTGCGACGCAGGCCAACGTGGCAATTCTGCAAGCGCGCGGATTTGTAGTTATGCAACCAGCAGTTGGTCGCTTAACAGGTGATGAGATCGGTGCTGGGCGCTTTCCTGAGACGCAAGAAATCTTAAAAGAATTTAATCTGATAACGCAGAAGGCATCGGATTTAATTGGCAAACGAGTTCTAGTTACCGCAGGTGGTACCCGTGAAGCCATCGACCCAGTTCGCTTTATCGGAAATAATTCGTCAGGTAAACAGGGTTTAGCTATTGCCAAGGCAGCCTCCATGCGAGGCGCAAAGGTACATTTAATTGCTGCCAATATGCCAAACTGCGCAGAAGAAGGAATTCAAATTTCACATGTAAAAAGCGCAGATGATGTACAACAAATATTGCAAAAAGAATTTGAGAAATGCGATCTTTTGATCATGGCGGCCGCGATCGCCGATGCAAAACCTAAATCTTTTTCAGTTGGCAAGATAAAAAAATCACTATTTTCTTCCATCCAATTAGAGAGCAACCCAGATATTTTGGCAGAACTATCTAAGATGGCGCGAAGTAACCAAGTCTTGGTCGGTTTTGCTGCTGAAACATCAAACCTTCTCGATTCAGCTGCCTTGAAATTGAAAAAGAAGGACTTAAATCTGATTTATGTCAATGATATCTCTAATGGCGCAATTTTTGGTAGCGAGGAGACGCAAGGTATGATTCTAATCAATACTGGAGAGCGCATCGATGTGGCCACAACCACGAAAGATGCTTTAGCCAACCTTCTATTAGATAAAGCCATCGAGCAGTTAGGGTAAGACAATGTCAAAGCGCTTATTTACTTCTGAATCTGTTACCGAAGGGCATCCAGATAAGATTGCAGATCAAATTTCAGATGCGATTCTAGATTCTCTCATTGCTCAGGACAAGAAGAGCCGCGTTGCCGTTGAAACTCTCATTACGACAGGACAAGTTCATGTTGCTGGCGAAGTTACAACCGATGGTTATGCCGATGTTATGGGTATCGTTCGCGAGACAGTTTTAAATATTGGATACGACTCATCCGATAAAGGTTTTGATGGAAATACTTGCGGAGTTTCAATTTCTATTGGACAACAATCGCAAGATATCGCACTAGGTGTCGATGACGCTTATGAAAATCGTGTGGCACACTCGATTGACCCGTTAGATCTGCAAGGCGCTGGGGATCAAGGCTTAATGTTTGGTTACGCCTGCGATGATACGAAAGAATTAATGCCGCTACCCATCTGGCTGGCACATGAATTAGCAGCACAATTATCAAAAGTTAGAAAAAGCGGTGCACTTGCTTATTTGCGCCCAGATGGCAAAACTCAAGTAACTATCGAATACGATGGAGATAAAGCAGTTGCTCTCAATACCGTCGTAATATCAAGCCAACATTCGGCCGATGTCGATGTGGCAAAGAAGCTGACCCCTGAAATAATTGAACACGTTATCAACCCAATTCTTGCGAAAATCGATTTACCTAAAAGTGATTTGAAAATTCTTATAAATCCAACTGGGCGATTTGTTATAGGTGGCCCGATGGGTGATGCGGGTCTAACTGGGCGAAAAATTATTGTAGATACCTACGGTGGAATGGCACGCCATGGCGGTGGCGCATTTAGCGGTAAAGATCCTTCAAAAGTCGATCGTTCGGCTGCATATGCAATGCGCTGGGTGGCCAAAAACGTAGTGGCGGCTGGTTTTGCTCGTCGTTGCGAAGTTCAAATTGCTTATGCCATTGGGAAAGCCCAACCAGTCGGTTTTTTCGTAGAAACTTTTGGCACCGAAAGTATTGCCGTCTCCAAAATTGCCGACGCAGTTCTATCCGTCTTTGATTTAAGACCGGCTGCCATTATTCGTGATTTAGATTTGCTACGTCCTATCTATTCCAAAACAAGTGCTTACGGACATTTTGGTCGGGAACTTCCAGAATTTACTTGGGAATCCACGCAACGTGTAACTGCACTTCAAGCCGCAGTGAAATAAAGAGAGCGCTTTGAAGTGGCGACGCCACGCCTGTTCAAATTAAGATCTCAAGTAGCACCCCCTGTGCAAGGAGCAAGCGCTGATTTTCTACCAGTAGCTTCCGTATGGGTTGATACTGGGGTTTTTCATTTAGATCAACCTTACGACTATGAGATTCCGCAGCGGTTATCGAATTTGGTTGCTATCGGCGTGAAAGTTGCGATACCTTTTGGAAATCGTGAAGTCGAAGGCATTGTGATAGCGCGAAAAAAGAATTCAGATAGTGCTATGAAATTAAAGGCAATCACTAAAGTCTCATCCGCTCGCCCTGTGGCAACGAAGGATTCTTTAGAATTATGCGCAAAAGTTGCCGAGCGCTGGGGAAGTCCAACTTGGGATGTTATTAGGTCGGCGATACCACCGCGTGTTGCAGCAGTAGAGAAGGATTTTGTAATTGATCAGAATTCCGTCCAAGATATCAAGAGAGATGGCAAAATTTTTGCCTTCCATGCCTTTGCCCCGCACGTCGATCCTGCCTTGCAAATTGCTTCATTAGCAATTGGAAATCTATCAAAGGGATCAATTTTAATCGTTGCTCCAGATGCGCGCGATATTACAAATATTATTGCTGCATTAAGGAATTTGAAGGTAAAGGCTCCGATTTATCGACTAGATAGCGTTCTTTCACGTTCGCATAGGTATACCAATTATTTGCATTGTTTTGGCAATGAAATAAAAATCGTCGTTGGTTCTAGAAGCGCCATTTTCGCTCCAGTTAAAAATTTGAGCACAATAATTATCTGCGCGGAATCATCGCCACAACATTATGAAATTCGCTCTCCAGCATGGAATTGCCGAGATGTTGCCATGATGCGTCGTGGCGCTGAAGGTGTCGATCTTATTTTATCCGGGTACGTACCATCAATTGAAGTTACGCAACTCATTGAAACTAAAGTAATTAGATATTGCAGCACCAGCGCACGAATAAATATAAAAGCCCTTGATACGGGAGAGTCTGGATTACTGCCATCGCGATTATTTTCTGATGTCAGGAAGGCTCTTGATGTGGGACCAGTTCTTTTTATTGTGCCGACAAAGGGTTATGGTAATGCGCTACTTTGTGCCCATTGTAAAAACACCGCAAAATGCGAATGTGGTGGTCGGCTAGTTGTCTCGGCAAAAGGTGCGGATCCATCTTGTGTGCTTTGCCCAAAAAGTTATCCGCAATGGAAATGTGCATGGTGTGCAGGTCAGAAACAATTTCTAGCCTCGCGCGGTATCGATAGAGCTTCGGAGGAAATTGGACGCGCTTTTGCCAATTTCCCAGTAATTAAATCATCCGGTGAGAATATTTTAGATAGCGTTCCTAACCGGCCCAGCCTTGTTCTTGCTACTCCTGGCGCCGCACCGCTAACCGTTGGTGGCTACAGCGCCGTTGTGATTTTAGAAGGCTTGCGTTTCTTTTCGCACTCTGATTTGCGTGCCGATGAACGTGCGCGTGAACTATTTTTTGAGAGCGCAGCTCTTGTGAGTCAAAATGGAGATGTATTAATCGTGATAGATGGCGCTCACCCGATTATTGCAGCGCTTGTGAAATGGAATCCAGCAAATATTTTAAAGCGTGAATTACGCTCGCTAGCAGAAGTCCAACTCTCACCCTTTGTCGCGAGTGTATTGCTGAAGGTCAATACCAAGGAAGCCATTTTGATTGCCAATGGTTTGCGCACTGCAACAGCGCAGGGCCGAATACCCGCTTCGATAAAAATTTTAGGACCAACGGTGATAGATGCCAGTGATTCAAAAATAGTTGTTAACTGTGATCCCAATGATTGCCTTGCAACTGTTGCTTTTTTACATGAATTACAACGTCGCAGAAGTATTTCTAAGAAGAATCTTTTGGTAATGCGAGTTGCCCCGTACTCGTTCTCGTAATTTAGTTTTTTTCGCGCCCCTATTGATAGACTAGGAACATGACTATTGCGCCCATTCGCATGTTCGGAGATCCTGTTTTGGCTACCGCCGCCGAATTAGTGGTCGATTTTGATAAAGAACTGCGCACGCTGGTTAAAGATTTAACCCAAACAATGCTGGCTGCCCCAGGTGCGGGATTGGCAGCGCCTCAAATTGGAGTTGCGCTACGCGTATTTGTCTGGGATGTCGATGAAGCGCTGGGTCACTTAATTAACCCATCACTTGATTTGAGTAACGAGATACAAGATGGCGAAGAGGGCTGCTTATCATTTCCAGAATTGCGTTTTGAAACACCGCGCGCATTCCAAGTAGTTGCAAAGGGCTGGAATATTTATGGCGAACCTGTGGAAATAGCAGGCACCGAACTATTGGCTCGAGTATTACAGCACGAAGCCGATCATTTAGATGGAATTCTATTTATAGATCGCCTAACGGCCGCGAATCGTAAATTGGCTATGAAAGAAATTCGCGACTCGCCATGGTTTAATTTAGCCAATCAAAGCGGTACATCACCGATTATCAAGGTATCACCGCACAACATGTTTGGAAGTAATTCTTAATGCTAATTGGAGTAGCGGCTACTCCTGAGGTTGCCATACCGAGCCTCGATTACTTGTTAAGTTCGGGGCATGTAATAGCAAAAGTTATAACGCAACCCGATAAACCTGCTGGTCGTGGGCGCGAACTTACCCAATCCCCAGTCTCAATATGGGCGAGTGAGCATGGAATAGAAATGATTAAGCCCGTTCTTGCCGATGAATTAGTTGGTCAGATTGAAGATCTGGATATTATTTTAACCATTGGTTATGGAAAATTATTGCCTAAAGCCATCCTCAAACTACCTAAGAATGGTTTCCTTAATTTACATTTTTCACTTCTGCCTGCCTATCGGGGCGCAGCACCGGTTCAAAGGGCGCTGGAAAATGGGGAAAGCAAAACCGGTGTTACTGTTTTTGCACTAGATGAAGGAATGGATACTGGTCCGATTTATTCGCAAAGGCAATTAGCGATTGAAAGAAATTGGCGGGCAGTCGAGCTCTTTGGCGCTCTGGCGAAACTGGGAATTTCTGCAGTTAGCGAAGCGCTTGCCATGGTCATGGCAGGTAAAACTCCGATTGCTCAATCTTCAAATTTTTCGCTAGCTCCTAAAATTAGTAAGAGCGAAGCGCAAATTAACTGGTCAGAAAAATCAGAGTTAATAGTGCGCAAAATAAAGGCATTTACATACCAACCAGGGGCTTGGACTTTGTGGCGAGGCGAACGTTTTAAGATTCATAGCGCAATCGAATCAGCTGCGGTTCTAACTACAATTGCTGGGACAATCCAAATTCGCGAGAATCGAATTTACGTTGCCAGCGGTGCGAATACTTCATTGGAATTAAAATTAGTTGTTCCATCAGGTAAGCGAGAAATGAGCGCCTCCGAGTGGGCAAATGGTGCACGCATTCAAATCGGTGAACTCTTTGGTTGAAGCTCGTAGGAATACTTTTAAATCACCTAAACCTGACGCGCCAAGGTTACTGGCCTTTGATTTACTAACGGAGGTTAACCGCAATGGTGGCTATTCGAATCTATTATTACCGCAAGCGTTAAGCGCTAGTAAATTAGAGCTGCGCGATAAAGCTTTAGTCACCGAGTTGCTTTATGGAACGCTGCGTATGCAAGGCCGGCATGATTGGATATTGCAACAAATTAGTGACCGCCCTTGGATCGATGTTGATGCCGGTATTGTAGATATTTGTAGATTGGGTGTTCATCAGATTCATGAGATGCGAATTCCAGATCACGCAGCAGTAGCTGCCACTGTTGAAGTCGCCCGTAAGCGCGTTGGTGAGTCCAAGGCTAGTTTTGTTAATGCCTTGCTGCGAAGCGTTACTCGCAAAAGCGCGCAAGATTGGTTTGCACCGCTACAAGATATGCAGGACCCGGTTGCACGGTTAGCAATTACCTATTCTCATCCAGAATGGATTGTTAGCGCATATTTTGATTTACTTAAAAATTGGGAGGAAGTCGAACTCGCCCTTAAAGAAAACAATATCCCAACCCACCCAACTCTTGTGGCTTGGCCTGGTTATTCCACACAAGCAGATTTAGTCGCATTAGGCGCAGTTGCTACGCCCTATTCAAATTACGGTGCGGTATTTGATGGCAATCCGGGTTCCCTTGAAATAATAAAAAAGCGATTAGCAGGTGTGCAAGATGAAGGTTCGCAATTGGTGGCAACTATATTTGCCAAGGTTGCTACGCCTCGAAAAAAATGGCTGGATCTATGTGCAGGACCAGGGGGCAAGGCAGCCTTACTATCTTCCATCGCAACGAGCCAAGGGGCACAATTTACCGCCAATGAAATTTCTAGTGTGCGCGCTAAATTGGTTGAACAAGTAGTACACGGAAAGCGGGTATGGGTTGGTGATGGACGTGAAATTGCAAGACGCAATGAAACTTTCGATGCTATTTTAATTGATGCCCCATGCACGGGTTTAGGTGCTTTGCGTCGTCGCCCAGAAGTGCGATGGCGCCGGAGTGTAAAAGATTTACGCGAACTAACGCAATTGCAACGTGAATTAATTGATTCTGCAGTGACCGTGCTAGAAGTTGGGGGAGTCATTGGGTATGCCACATGCTCGCCGCACTTGGCCGAGACTCGTGTTCAAGTTATGGACACTTTGAAAAACCATCCGCAATTGGAATTGGTGGATATTGCAGATTATCTACCCAAAGCTTTGTCGAGCGCCTGTGAGAGTTCGGCTTTGACGCTATGGAACCATCGCCAAGGTACTGACTCGATGTTTTTGGCCATATTTAAACGAGTGAGTTAAGCAAAGTTGTAGTGTAAATACATGAACCGTGAAATACGAATCACTCCTAGCATTCTTAGCGCTGATTTTTCCAATTTAGAAAAAGAGATAGAGCGAATTTCTAAAGTTTCTGATCTAGTGCATCTAGATGTAATGGATAATGTATTTGTTCCTAATTTTACTTTTGATTTCGAATCAGCATCACAAGTCATTAAGAGAAGTTCTTTGCCAGTCGATGCGCATTTGATGGTGGCAGATGTCGATTCCATCGCACCAAGTTATGCGGAAGTTGGCTGTGCAAGCGTAACTATTCATGCAGAAGCGACCGAGAATATAAGATCGACTCTTAAAGAGATTCGAAAGGCCGGTGCACGTGCAGGATTGGCTCTAAAACCGGCAAGTTCGATCCAAGATTACGAAAGTTTTATCGATGGCGTAGATATGTTCCTAATTATGACGGTCGAGCCTGGATTTGGCGGTCAAAAATTTATGAAAGATATGATGGATAAAGTTGCAAGAACAAGAAAGATTATTGGTAGCCGCCCGATATGGTTGCAAGTAGATGGTGGGATCTCATTAGAGACCATTGAAATGGCGGTTGCGGCAGGAGCCGATACATTTGTTGCAGGTAGCGCAGTTTTCAATGCAGATGACCCAGCGGCAATGGTTATCTCATTGCGGGAATTAGCAAGTAAGAGCCGACCCATTTCCAGTAAACTATAAGGATGAAAACCTTTGAATCCCTTTGGCTCGAGTTGGCCGAAAAAGCTAGTACTCGACCGGCGGGATCTGGGACAGTCGCCGCAATTGATGCCGGAACACATGTAATTTGTAAAAAAATTCTGGAGGAGGCGGGTGAAGTCTGGCTAGCTGCCGAACACGAAAGTGATGAAGCGCTAGCAAAAGAGATCAGCCAGTTAATTTATCACTTGCAGGTTTTGATGCTTGCGCGCGGTTTAAAACTAGAAGATATTTACAAGAATTTATAAGGGGATGCGATGTTAAGGATTGCGATACCAAATAAAGGCTCGTTATCGGAAGCTTCAATTTCGGTTTTGAAAGAGGCTGGTTACCGCCAAAGAAACGATACCCGTGATTTGGTTATGCAAGATGCGCAAAATGGAGTCGAATTCTATTATTTGCGGCCACGCGATATTGCCATTTATGTTGGTTCTGGCGAATTAGAGGCCGGCATAACGGGGCGAGATTTACTGATTGATTCTGGAGCAAGTGCGCAAGAAGTGCTTGCAATGGATTACGGACAAAGTACTTTTCGTTTTGCAGGTAGCGTTGATAAGGATTGGTCAACAAAAGAGTTAAGTGGCAAACGAATTGCTACCGCATATCCAGGGTTAGTTGCATTTCACTTGAACTCTTTAGGCATTAGCGCCGAAGTTGTTCGACTAGATGGCGCCGTTGAAAGTAGTGTGCGATTAGGGGTCGCCGATTGTATTGCCGATGTAGTTAGTACCGGCAATACGTTACGTCAGGCAGGTTTAAAGATATTCGGAGAACCAATATTAACCAGTGAAGCAATTTTGATTACGCGCAAAAATTCCACGCTACCCGCTGGCTTAGATACCTTAATTCGTCGTTTACAAGGAGTTGTCACAGCGAGAAGATATGTTTTGCTCGATTACGATATTCCAAAGAGCGCGCTGGATCAGGCTTGCGCAATAACTCCCGGATTAGAATCTCCGACTATCTCACCACTACAAAAAGCTGATTGGGTAGCTGTTCGTGCAATGGTTTTACGCCTCGATACCAATCGTGTGATGGATGAATTGTGGGCGATCGGGGCGAGAGGAATTCTCGTAACTGATATCCATGCTTGCCGCCTTTAATCTATATTGCGTGCGGTATTGCCAAAAGGTAGAGAAGAGAGTCTAAATAAGGTGTTGTCAAAACAATATCAGCAGCTTCTATAACAACTGGCTTGGCATTAAATGCCACTGCCAGGCCTGCGGCAGCCAACATATCTAAATCATTTGCGCCATCACCAATTGCCACGGTATTTTCTAAGGAAATTGATTCAAGCTTTGCAAATTCAATTAACGCAGATGCCTTAGCGGCGCGATCGATAATTGTTCCAGATAACCTGCCAGTTAATTTTGCGTCTACAATCTCCAATTTATTGCACCTGAAATATGAAATTTCTAGTTCTTCTATTAAAGGTGCTATTACATCGATAAAACCACCTGAAACTAGTGCAATGGCGTGACCATCTTTGCGCAAGGAAGTAATAAGGCTCTTAGCTCCTAGACTCAAGGAAATCTTTTCTTGAACTTGCGCAATTACACTCATCGGCAGCCCGGCCAATAATGCAGTTCGAGCCTTTAAGGATTCTACAAAATCAATCTCACCCCGCATAGCGCAATCAGTTATCGCCTTAACTTCAGAGCCTTTACCTGCCATCTCGGCAAGAAGTTCAATAACTTCGCAAGTAATTAAGGTCGAATCAACATCTAGCACGAAGAGTTTTCTCCTATTGCGCTCGGCATTAGCAGGTATCAAAGCCGTCGTAATTTGATTAATGAGCGGACTCTCTCGGATTGCTTTACTTAACAAATTAGAATCGGAACCAGAGAGCGAGAATTCCAGTACGGTGTAGGGATCACTTTTCAAGCGATTAATTTTCTCGATATTTGCGCCACATTCCACAAATATAGAAGTTAAGTTGGCGACCCCGGCAGGGGATATATTTTTGGCGAGTGCGATAACGCGATCTAGGTTGCCTGCAGACTCAATAACACTGGCAGGCGAATCTGAAAATAGAGTGGCGATGTCGACACCTAGAGAAAGCGCACATTTTTCTAGATCTTCTTCTATCGCCCCAGCATGGGCGGGATCTAGCGAAATTAGAACGGTCAAAATCAATCGCTGGTGAATTACGATCTGCTCGATATCAATTATTGAAATGGCAAAAGGAGAGAGAGTTTCAAAAAGCGTTTTGGCAATACCAGGTGCATCCTTAGCCGTTAGGAGAATGAGTCCTGTAAATTGATCTTTTCGCTCCTGTGTACTCATAAGAATCCAAAGTTTATCGTGAATCACTCGCGCCCCATGCGATAAATAGCGCATATGAGCGCATTAGGGGCTATCTTCTTCATCTATGAATAGCGAACCGGTTCTATCCCTTAGCGGCGTCAGTGTGCGTAGAGGAGGCAAGAATATTCTGGGTCCACTGGATTTTGAGATTTTACCGAGTCAACGCTGGGTGATTCTGGGACCAAATGGGGCAGGAAAATCTACCCTTCTGCATATTTTATCTACTCGAATTTTCCCAACAACTGGAACCGTTCATGTTTTAGGCCAAGAGATGGGCAAGATTGATTTATTTGAACTGCGAACACGTATTGGTCTATGTGCGAGCGCGATAACCGAGGAAATTCCTTATGATGAAAAGGTGCGCGATGTAGTTTTAACTGCCGCCTACGCAATTATCGGAAGATGGAATGAGGTTTATGATTTATGGGATGAATCTCGAGCGATGGCGCTTCTTACTACATTTGGTGTTCGTGAATTAGGTGAACGTATTTATTCTACGCTAAGCGAAGGCGAGCGAAAAAGAGTACAAATATCTAGAGCGTTGATGACGGATCCAGAATTACTCCTTTTAGATGAACCTGCAGCAAGTTTGGATTTAGGTGGCCGCGAAGATTTGTTGCGCCGCTTTGCGCTCTTTGCAAGCGATCCCAAAGCCCCAGCAACAATTCTAGTTACGCACCATATTGAGGAAATTCCGGTCGGCACAACACACGCGTTATTACTTAAGGATGGCAAAATTGCAGTTTCCGGGCCCATTGCCGATGTCATAACGAGCGAACATATTTCTGCGGTATTTACTTCAGCAATAACCGTATCCAGCGATGGCGGTCGATTCTTTGCCCGCGCCCTTTAGTCAAGAGTTAGAGCCACAATGGCGCAGCGCCCTTGCTTCCAAATTGGAGCTATTGGGAGAAATTGAAAATAGATTAAAAGGTAGCGAGTTTTTGCCCCCGATGGAGGCGGTTCTGCGAGTATTTAAGCAACCCTTGGATCAAATTAAGGTAGTTATTTTTGGCCAAGATCCTTATCCAACGATAGGTCATGCCAATGGCTTAGCTTTCTCGGTTGAAACTGATATTAACCCCTTGCCGAAAACGTTGCAAAACATTTTAAAGGAATACGAATCTGACCTTGGCAAAACATTTGCTGGCGGTGGTGACTTAAGTGGGTGGAGCGAGCAAGGCGTTGCACTTATAAATCGAACGCTAACAGTTGCACCGGGGCGCAGCAATTCCCATCTAAAATTTGGGTGGCGTGAATTTACTGATGAAGTAGCCAACATACTTGGCCAGAGAGATCTTGTTGCAATTTTGTGGGGCAATAATGCATCGGAATTATCTGGATATTTTAGAGATGAATTCAAGATCCAAAGCCCACATCCAAGTCCATTATCTGCTTATCGCGGCTTCTTTGGTTCGAAACCTTTTACTCGTGCTAACGTTATTTTAAGCGAACTCGGTAAAGAACCAATTAATTGGTAAAAAAATAACCCCAAGGATTTCTCCTTGGGGTTATTTTTATTTCTTAGCTAGCCTATCCAAATGTCAATTGGAGACTTTAGGAAGTAGACCATAAATAGCGCTGCAACAATAAATAGCAAGGAAGAAACATCCTTGCGACGACCTTGCAATAAACGAATAGCGACGTGAGAAATAAATCCTGCGCCGATACCGACTGCAATATTGTAAGTAAATGGCATCAAAATAATAGTTAAGAATGCAGGAATTGCAATTCCGTAATCATCCCAATCAATTTTTTTGATTTGCGTCATCATCATGAAACCAACGATGATAAGGGCAGGAGCTGCGGCTTCGAAAGGAATGATGGAGACTACCGGAGCTAAGAAAGTTGTGAGCAGGAAGAGGATTCCGGTAACAACCGAAGCCAAACCAGTGCGCGCGCCTTCTCCAACACCTGCCGCCGATTCGATGTAACTGGTATTAGAGGAGATACCTCCAGCACCGCCGGCAACTGCTGCAAGTGAGTCAACCAGCAGAATACGATCATTGTTTGGAACATTTCCGTCGGAATCCACTAATCCCGCTTCGTACCCGATCGCTGTGACTGTTCCTACCGTGTCAAAGAAGTCGGTGAGAAGAAGGGTAAAGACGAAGAGAATTGCAGTGATAGCAGAGACTCGACCGAAAGCACCCAAGAGATTGAATTGACCAAAGAGAGAAAAATCAGGAGTATCAACAATTGAGGAAGGCCAGGCAGGAATGTTTAATCCCCAACCCTTTGGATTAATCGTTGGTGGATTGGTGGCGCCATTAATGCCAGGACCAATCTTATTTGCAGCTTCAACTACAATCGCAACAACAGTTGCAGTGATAATTCCGATTAAGATCGCGCCTTGAACTTTCTTAACCAGAAGAGTAATCATTAAGAAGAGTCCAACAAGGAAGATCAGCACCGGCCAACCAACAAGTTGGCCGCCGTCACCTAGCATCACTGGAGCTGGTCCACCCTTTGTGACGCGAACGAAGCCTGCGTCGACCAGACCGATTAGCGCAATGAATAGACCGATACCAACAGAGATAGCGATTTTCAATTGCTGCGGAACCGCCTTAAATACTGCAGTTCTAAAACCTGTGAGAACAAGTACCGTGATTATCAGACCTTCTAGAACAACAAGGCCCATTGCATCTGCCCAAGTCATTTGGGAGGCAACAGCTACTGCAACGAAAGTATTGAGTCCGAGTCCAGTTGCAAGTGCCAGCGGATAATTACCAACTACCCCCATAAGCATTGTTAGCAGACCAGCTATCAGAGCAGTCATGGCGGCAACCGCTGCAAGATTTGGTGCATCTCCGCCACCAAGGAATTTTCCATCACCATCTTTTGCAAAACCGAGGATCAATGGATTAAGGGCGACTATATAAGCCATCGTGAAAAAGGTTACAAATCCACCGCGAATTTCACGACTTACGGTTGAACCACGTTCAGATATTTTAAAATACGTATCGAGCATGACGACCTTCCTGAATCTATTCCGAGGCACCTTTGCCGCGTGTGAAGTAACGGCTCACAGGCCGTGGGAAGATATACTCAATTTAAGGGCTACTTGGCAGTAAAACGAGCAACAACACCAAGAAATATCGCAACAGATTGTCCAACTAGGAGGGCGAAAAGGGCCGTTCCAAGCCCCACACGCCCACCCAGAAGGGCTCCAATGAGAAAAACGGTGGTCTCAATAGCTAGACGAACTCGACCTACTCGCACGCCAGTGAGGCTATGCAGCCCAGTCATAAGACCATCTCTTGGGCCGGTTCCAAGGTGGCAAGTTATGTACAGACTTGAACCAAATCCAATCAAAGCAATTCCTAGAAAAACAAATAACAGACCAGAAAAAAAATTATGCTGTAAAGGGAAAATCATCACTGCAATTTGAATGGCTATTGCTATGACGATTACATTTAATAGCGTCCCGAAGCCCGGCTTTTCTTTCAATGGAATCCATAGCAGGAGCACCAATAAACTGATACCAAAAGTTGACCAACCTATACTGGTCTGTAATTTTTGAGCGACCCCTTGCGCGAGAACTGACCACGGTCCATTTCCAATATTGCTCTGGATTACCAATCCATCACCGAGACCAAAAATAAAAAGACCAATAGTCAATACTGAAACATTGGAAGGCGAAAGATCCCAACGACCAGATGCGCTCCATGGGGTTCGTGGGATAGAACGGTGGGGCTTAAAAAACTCTGTGATAAATTCTTTACGCATTACGGGAGTCTAATGCGAAATAATTGGATTTGCATCCATTATTAGCTTTGCCTAAACTTCGACAATGTTTCCAGGAATTGGCACCGCAATAAATGTTATTGCAATAACTGGGGGAGCATCACTTGGAATTTTAATAGGACATCGCCTAGCCGAACGTACTCGCAATTTGCTTACCGATATTCTAGGCCTTGTTACTTTGTTAGGTGCAGCTAGCGCCCTAAAACAAATGTGGGAACCGACCTTCGTCGCAGCCTTACCGCAAGGTTGGACGCTATTGACTGTATTGGGTTCACTTATAATCGGTGGATTAATTGGTTCGGCGCTGCGTCTTGAGGATCGGTTAGATCATTTGGGTGAAAGTCTAAGAATTAAATTCAAGGCTAGTAAGGAGAGCCCGTTTATAGAGGGTTTCGTTACTGCCTCTTTGTTATTTGCGATCGGGCCGCTGGCCATCTTAGGAAGTATTAGCGATGGCATGTCGACCGGAATCGATCTATTACTTTTAAAAAGTACGCTCGATTTTTTTGCCGCGATGGCCTTTGCCTCATCTCTGGGTTGGGGAGTCGCAGTTGCAGCAATTCCGGTGGCAATTTATCAGGGTCTTTGGACAGTTATCGGTTTAGGACTTGGCGCAATTCTGGATGGCTACCAAGTCGATGCGATGACCGTAGTAGGTGGGGTTATGTTGCTATGTATCGGTTTTCGTCTTTTGCATATTAAGAGCGTTGCGGTCGGAAATTTGTTGCCAGCCCTTGCAATTGCACCGCTCTTTGCAATTCTAGTGCACTCTTTTATTTAAAAAGTTTTTGCGTCAATAACAAATCTATATTTAACATCACTTGCCACGGTTCGGTCGTATGCAGTATTGATGTAATTGGCATCTATGACTTCGACATCACTTAAGATGGCATGCTTTCCACAGAAATCGAGCATCTCTTGCATTTCGGGGATTCCACCTATCATGGAGCCCGAGAGCGAACGTCTGGCGCCAAGTAGCGTGCCAACTTGGACTGCATATGGCTTGCCAGGTAAACCGATCACAACGAGTGTTCCATCTAACTTGAGTAATTCCAAGTATTTATTAATATCGAGTTCAGCGCTAATGGTATTTAAAATCAAATCAAATTGCTTATGTAACGGTTCTAAAACCGATATCTCTTTCGTGCAAACGAAATGATCGGCGCCCATTTTTAGAGCATCTGATTCTTTATTCGGTGAATGTGAAAAGACTGTTACTTCGGCGCCCATTGCGTGCGCAAATTTAACGCCCATATGCCCAAGACCACCAAGGCCCATGATGCCGATTTTTTTACCAGGGGCTGCCTTCCAATGACGCAATGGCGAGTAAAGCGTGATACCTGCACATAAAAGCGGTGCTACTCCGGATAAATCAAGGCTTTCTGGAATGTGAACCGCGTAGTTTTCATCTATAACAAATTTATTGGAATAGCCACCCATAGCAACGGTTTTTCCATCACGTTCTAGCGTGTTGTATGTACCGGTCATGCCCTCGGTGCAATATTGCTGCAAACCTTTTACACAGTTAGCACATTTTCTGCAAGAATCAATATAGACACCAACACCAATGTGATCTCCAACTTCAAAACGCGTAACCGATGAGCCAATGGAGCTAACGATTCCGGCAATCTCATGTCCGGGCACCATCGGGAAAATTGCTGATCCCCATTCTTCGCGCACTTGGTGGATATCGGAATGACAAATTCCTGCATAGGAAATATCTAATTCGACATCGTTTGCACCCATTTCGCGCCTGGAAAATTCGTAAGGTACAAGAGGCGCGTTAGCCTTTTGTGCTGCATAACCACGGACGTTCATATCTGCCTTTCGTTTGATTACAGGTTTTTAAAAGGTAGCGAATCGGTAGATGAGTGTGATGCTTTCGAAACTTTTGCGGTTATCTCACGCATATGGTGTCTTCTGCAAAGCACTTCGTAGGCTATCACATCGTGCGTTGAAACATCGCCAACTACTACTTGCTCTCCCTCTGTGACCATTACACCACCGATAGTTCGAGCATTATGCGTTGCACGTTTACCGCACCAGCAAAGAGCTTCTACTTGCAAGGCATGAACACGATCGGCTAATTCAACTAATCTGGAGGAACCAGGAAAGAGCGAAGTTCTAAAATCAGTTAAAATTCCGAACGCAAAGATATCGATGCCTAAGCCATCTACAATTTTTGCGAGTTGCTCTATTTGTTTGCTTTCATAAAATTGTGCTTCATCGCAAATGATGTAATCAATGCGCTCACCCATAGACAATTGATCAACCACGAAGCGATGCAGATCCATATCTGGCAATACTTCAATCGCCGGACTCTGCAAGCCAAGGCGAGATGAGATAACTCCACTGCCGGCGCGATCTTGATTGGTAAAAATTAAACCTTTTCTACCACGGCTCTGATGATTGTGCGCGGTTTGCAGAGCGAGTGTGGATTTACCGCTATCCATCGTTCCGCAATAATAAATTAATTCCGCCACAGAGCGTATTTTGCCACTTATCTACTCGATTTGCCTATTGGCACGCCTAAGTGGTTTTCAGCGATGTAAGAGCAATCTTGGGATATCGCTTAGATATTACGGATCTTCCGCCGAGACCATCGATTTCTAAAAGCGTTGCTACATGGGTAACCGCTCCACCACTTCGAATGATCAATTCAATCGCCGCACAGATGGTTCCACCCGTGGCCAAAACATCATCTATTAAGAAAACTTTTGCGCCTTTAGTAACGGCATCGATATGGATCTCCAAAGTATCAACACCGTATTCCAAACCATAACTCTGCGAAATTGTTGTAAAAGGCAACTTTCCGGCTTTGCGAATTGGAGCAAATCCAGCGGATTTTTCATTGGCAACGGCTGCGGCAAAGATAAAACCGCGTGCTTCAATACCAGCGATTAAAGTTTCATCACTAGTCAAGCTAGAAAAATACTTTGTGACTGCACTAAAAGCGCGGCCATCACCAATTAGGGGAGTTATATCTTGAAAACGAATTCCGGGTTTTGGGTAATCGGGTATTTCGCGTATCAAAAGTAGCGCCTGTTCAATATTCATGTGTCCGAACGGGGACTTGAACCCCGAAGCCCTTACGGGCACTAACACCTCAAGCTAGCGCGTCTGCCAATTCCGCCACCCGGACGAGTGCGGGTTAAGAATAACCATGCTTTTGTGAAAGCGCCAAAACATTGCAAGAATAGGCCTATGACAACGCAATCAATGAGCCAACTTGAAACTGAAGTTATCCAGATCTGTCAAGAATTAATTCGATTTCCAAGTGTTAATTTCGGTGATGGAAAGGGCGATGAAAAAGGCGTTGCCAACTACGTAGTTAAGCTGCTAAATGAAGTTGGAATAGAAACGAAAATTTATGAATCAGCGCCTAATCGCTGCAGCGTTATTGCCAGAATCAAGGGTAGAGACTCCACGCGCCCAGGGTTAGTTGTGCATGGACATTTAGATGTTGTTCCAGCAATTGCCGAAGATTGGAGCGTTGATCCTTTTGGCGGAATTATTAGAGATGAAATGATTTGGGGACGCGGCGCAGTTGATATGAAAGATATGGACGCCATGATGCTGGCCAATGTTCGCGATTGGGCAAGACGTGGGTATGTGCCGCCGCGTGACATTGTTTTAGCTTTTTTCGCTGACGAAGAGGCAGGGGGAATCTATGGTTCTCGCTGGATGGTCAAAGAGCACCCAGAAGTTTTTGCTGGTTGTACTGAAGCAATTTCAGAAGTTGGCGGTTTCGATTTAACTTTGGCAAATGGCAAGCGCTTATACATGATTGAAACGGCTGAAAAGGGTATCCATTGGATGAAGTTAACGGCCCACGGTCGCGCAGGTCACGGATCAGTTATCAATGACGAAAATGCAATAACTAAATTAACTGGTGCAATAAACAAAATAGGTACGCATGTTTGGCCCCAACGTATGACGCGCACCATGGAAGATCTACTTAGCCGAGTTGCAGGCGCACTTGGAAAAACTTTTGATAAGAAAAGCCCTGAATCGTTAATAAAAGAGCTGGGAACTTTCGCTCGCATGATGGCGGCTTCACTTCAAAATACTGCCAACCCGACAATGCTAGAAGCCGGTTATAAGGCCAATGTGATCCCCGGAAGTGCAAGTGCGGTAGTCGATGGGCGATTTATTCCGGGTTTTGAAGATGAACTTAATTCAACAATTGCCGCCATCATTGGTCCGGATATAACGATAGAAACTATTACCCGCGATAAAGCTTTAGAAGTAGATTTCTCCGGAGATTTAGTCGATGCAATGTGCAACGCGCTCATAAAAGCAGATCCGGAGGCTATTCCTGTTCCTTACATGATGAGTGGTGGAACCGATAATAAAGCGCTATTCGAATTAGGCATTCTTGGTTATGGTTTCTCGCCGTTGAAATTAGGACCGGATTTAGATTTTGCCGCGCTATTTCATGGTGTTGACGAAAGAGTTCCAGTTAGCGCGCTAATTTTCGGAGTAAATGTTTTAGCCGACTTCCTAGAGAATTGCTAAATTTGCGATACATCATCTAAGGCTTTTCTAACAATATCAGGAAGTGATATCTCTTCACTCGTTAGAATTCCGCGCAATTGCGCACCGGTGCGGGCGCCAATAATTGCACTGGTAACTCCAATTCGATCTCTCACCCAAGCGAGTGAAATTTCAAGCGGGGAGTAGCCCAAACCTTCGCCAGCAACAACTACTGCTTCTACAATTCGACTAGCTCGTTCATCTAAATAAGGATCGATAAAGTTTGCAAAATGTGGCGATGCTCCACGTGAGTCGCTGGGAATTCCTTTTCTATATTTTCCAGTTAAAACTCCCCGCCCTAGTGGCGACCAAGCAAGTAAACCGACTCCAAGTTCTAGCGAGGCAGGTAAGACTTCGTTTTCAATTTGCCTGTTAAGTAACGAGTATTCGCTTTGAATTGTCGCAATTGGCGACTTCATGGTATTTGCTTCTTGTTTTGTGCAAGCACGCGCCATTTGCCAGCCAGAGAAATTAGATATTCCAACATAGCGCGCTTTACCGCTTGAATACGCGTAATCCAAAGCCGAGAGAGTGTCATCTAGGGGAGTGTTGGCATCCCATGTATGCACTTGCCAAAGATCTAGGAAATCAGTACCCAGTCGAGTAAGAGAGCGATCTAATTCGGCAATTAAGCTATGTCTAGAAGCGCTGACTTTTCTTTCGCCGTCAACAAATGAAATCCCGGCTTTACTCGCGATTACAACATCGTCGCGCTTAAATAGAACGCCGATTAATCCACCAATGACGCGTTCGCTATCGCCATCGCCGTAAACCGCGGCGGTGTCGATGAAATTTCCACCTGCATCAATAAAAGCGCGACATTGATCAGCTGCTTCATGCTCGTCAGTATCGCGTCCCCAAGTCATTGTTCCGAGTCCAAGGCGCGAGAGAGTCAGACCACTATTTCCGGCTCTGCGAAGTTCCATGGCGCGACCTTAGCAAGACCAGTGCTAGAAATCCCGATAAACTTGCTTTCTACTAGAAAGGTGTTGCGATGTTAGTTGTACTAATTAGACATGCACATTCGCAAGCAAATGCCGCTGGCATCCTTTCTGGTCGCCTGCCCAATATTGCCTTGAGTGAAAAAGGGGCAAAAGAGGCGGCAGATTTAGCCATTCGGCTTGGAAAATTTCCAATCTCAGAGATTCGAGTTAGTCCTCTGCAACGTTGCTTGGAAACCATTACACCGTGGCATAAATCCATAAATTTTGCTAGAAAAATTAGCGTTGAAATAATTCAAGATGATGGGTTACTCGAAGTTGATTACGGTTTATGGAGCGGGCGAAAATTAGTATCGCTATTTAAGGGAAAACTTTGGAAAACTGTTCAGAACCAACCAAGCCGGATGTATTTCCCGCAAGGCGAAGGGCTGGCGCAGATGCAGACCCGCGCTTTGCACAGTATCCATCAGGGTTTGAATTCAAAGAAAAAGGGAGCGCTGGTAATTGTTAGCCATGGCGATGTAATCAAATCAATTATCGCATCCGCCCTTGGAATGCATTTGGATGATTTCCAACGCATTGTGATAGACCCGGCTTCGATTTCCATTCTTGATTATTCGCAAGATCAAGTGCGCGCACTATTAATAAATGATTCCAGATCTAAGGTGGAAGATCTGCTTAACATTTCACACAGAAAACGAATTCATCTCGGCGGTGGAAGTGGCACACCAAAGACAAAGGTGCGATAGTGCCGCGAATAGAGCATATTTACGACCCTGCCGAACGATTTGTTGTTGGCACCGTCGGCCAGCCAGGTGAGCGTACATTTTTTGTCCAAGCTCGTTCTGCACAACGTTTAATTTCAGTAGCTCTGGAGAAGAGCCAAGTAAACGCTTTGTGCCAACGAATTGAAATGATGATTAGGGAAGTTAAAAAAGATGATCCAGGTATTTTATTAGAACGCCTTATCAGAGATGATGCGCCTTTGGAGACCCCAATTTTTGAAGAATTTCGGGTGGGAATGATTTCGCTCTCTTGGCTAAGGGATCGCAGACTTCTCTGTATCGAATTTCATGCGATAAGCGAGGAAGATTCCCAGAGCGAAGGAGCCATTTTTCAATTAGATAACGAAAATCGTGATCTAGTAAAAGTCTTTATTTCGCTATCCCAAGCTGATGCTTTTTCAACTCGCGCAGTTGCGGTGGTAAAAGCAGGACGATTGCCTTGCCCATTTTGCGCAATACCGATAGATCCAACTGGCCACCTATGCCCGAGGGCAAATGGTTACCGACGTTAAAAATCAAATTCTCCAGAACGGAGAATTAATTGTGAGCGGACGTTTAGTTGATGCCTCTAATGCCACACTATTTGGCACCGTTTCTTTAGGGGCGCAAAAGATATCGTGCATCTATAAACCGATTAGGGGAGAGCGACCATTGTGGGATTTTCCTGATGGAGCGCTAGCTCATCGAGAATACGCGGCTTATCTTGTCAGTGCGCAATTTGGTTTTGATTGTGTGCCACTGACGATTTTGCGAGATGGACCATTTGGAATTGGAATGGTTCAAGAATGGATTGCCATTGATGAGAGTATTGATCTAGGTGGCTATTTTTCTAAAGATTTACCGCAATTGCGTTCCATGGCGCTATTTGATGCGATCATAAATAATACCGATCGCAAAATTGGCCATCTGCTTCCCGATCTCACAGGTAAATTATTTGGTTGCGATCACGGAGTAACTTTTCACGAAAATTTTAAATTGCGCACAGTCTTATGGCAATGGGCTGGAGAAAAACTTAGCTCCAAGGAAGTTGATTTACTTAAAAGCGGGGCCACCGACCTGCAGGGTGGCTTTGCGGAAAAATTAGCCGCTTACTTAACGCAAGTTGAAATCCAAGCAATGCGTTTACGAATAGATAATCTACTTATTCAAGCTCGCTTTCCACTGCCAAACCCGGATTGGCCGGCCGTTCCATGGCCAGCCTTTTAGCCTTTCCTGACATACGATATCTAAATGAAATCTTGGGCCAATCTTTCGATTCCACCAATAGATAGCACCTATCTCTTTCCGGATTTATCTTTAACCAATTCTTCAACCTCAAAGCAAACAAATCTGATAAGAAAACCAATTTACAGAATGTATGTTTGCGGAATAACACCGTACGACTCCACGCACCTGGGCCACGCAGCGACTTATCTCACATTTGATCTCATTAACCGATACCTGCGTGCCAGTGGCGCGGAGGTACGTTACGTACAAAATGTTACGGATATCGATGACCCACTTTTGGAACGGGCTAAACGCGACGGTATCGATTGGCAGGATTTAGCAAATAGTCAGATTGACTTATTTCGTAGTGACATGGTTGCCCTTCATATAATTCCGCCAACGCATTACATCGGAGTAGTAGAGGCTATTGCCTTAGTTACGCAATGCATTGAAAAATTAGACGAAGCAGGATCAATTTACAAAGTCGATCAAGATTTCTACTTTGATGTACATGCAGATTCAGAATTCGGCTCTCGTTCTCACTTTGATCGCAAAAAAATGGAGGAACTTTTTGCCGAGCGCGGTGGTGACCCAGATCGCGTCGGAAAGCGTGATTCGCTAGATGCACGAGTTTGGCTTTCTAAACGCGCCGGCGAGCCAGGGTGGGAATCGAATTTTGGAATAGGTCGCCCTGGCTGGGATATCGAATGCAGCGCTATTGCGCTGCATTATTTGGAACCTGATGCATCGGAGAATTTTTCAGTAGATATTCAGGGTGGTGGAAGCGATTTGATTTTCCCCCATCATGAAATGAGCGCCGCGCAATGCAGAGTTTTGACTGGAAAACCTTTTGCCCAATCTTTTGTTCATGCTGGCATGGTCGGTTTTGACGGTGAAAAAATGAGCAAGAGTAAAGGTAATTTAGTTTTTGTTTCAGAACTAATCTCATCGGGTGTGAATCCAATGGCTATTCGTTTTGCACTTATGCAAGATCGCTACCTAGAAGACCGCATGTGGAGTTCTAAGAAATTATCAGATGCACAATTTCTTTTAAATAAAATATGGCTAGCGCTAGCAATGATGGAGGTTGCCCCCACAGCGCCAGTTATTTCCCAAATTATCAGCGCTTTAGCCGATGATTTAGATACTCCAAGGGTTATAGAAATTCTGAGTAATTGGGCTGATGTCACAATTGCGGGGGCCAGCGGGGGAGAAGCGGGCGAGCTTTCACGAGCGATAGATTCTCTTTTGGGTTTAGCCCTTTAACTTAATCTTTCGTTCGGCGCCTTAAATATCTTTCAAATTCTTTTGCAATCATTTCTCCAGATACATCTGGCAGGTCTGCCGCATCTTTGCTCTCTTCTAAGGATTTAACGTAATCAGCTACTTCGGAATCTTCTTCCGCCAGTTCATTAACGCTCTTTTCCCATTCATCTGATTGCTCAAGTAGATCACCAGATGGGATTGCAATATTTAGAAAATCTTCAATGGCGCCGATTAACGCTAAGGATGCTTTTGGTGATGGCGAAGCAGATGCATAATGTGGGACCGCAGCCCACAAAGAGATTGCATCTATTCCACGTTTTAGGCAACCATTTTGGATTATTCCTAAAATTCCAGTTGGTCCCTCGTACCTAGAAATTTCAACACCTAGACGTTTTGCGATGTCAGGATGTGCACCGCTTCCAGTAACTGTAATCGGGCGTGAATGTGGAGTATCGGCAAGTAATGAACCCATTGTAATAATTAAAGAAACTTCTAAATCATCGGCCAAATCCAAAATTTCTCTTGTGAAAGTTTTCCAACGCATTGAGGGCTCTACGCCTTTTACAATTACTAAATCGCGTTTAAATTGCGGAGTCGAGAGAGCATAAACAGAGGTACCTGGCCAAGTGATACTGCGGATTTGCGATTCATCGACTAGAGCCATAGGCCGATTGACTTGAAAATCATAGAAATCTTCGGGTTCGACATCTGCAATTAATTCAGGAATTGTTGTATCTGTATCATCTCTCCAAGCATTTAATAAATGCGTAATTGCACCAGTTGCTCCTTCTCCGGCATCATTCCATCCGGAGAATGCAATTATCATTACTGGATTTCGTAGTTCTGGGATTTGATAAATTTCCATATCGCCACTTTACGGTAGTCTTTAGTCATATGCCGAATACTTTTTTCCAAGCCGTTGCCTTTGATATGGACGGCCTATTGGTCGATTCTGAGCCTTTATGGCTTGAAGCTGAGACCCAATTAACTTCTCGCTATGGGTATGAGTGGACTAGCCAAGATCAAGTGGCATGTTTAGGTGGGCCACTGACTCATGTTGGCGAATATATGCGCTCCAAGTGTGGGTTTGTAAAAACTCCAGAATATTTTACTAAGACAATTATCGATTTAATGGTGGATAAATTAAGCATGAATGCACCACTGATGCCCGGAGCCATTGAATTGATTACCCAGTTGCGCGAGAGGGCAATTCCAATCGCGTTGGTCTCAGCTAGTCCACGTGTCATAGTTGATGCGGTTTTACGGAATTTGGAATTTAATCCATTTCTCACCACTATCTCTTGCGATGATGTTTTGCGAACGAAACCGGCGCCAGATGGTTATCTAAAAGCGGCCGCGGATTGTAACGCCGATATTGCGCAAACTTTAATCTTTGAAGATTCACAGACCGGAGTGAACGCTGCGCAAGCAAGTGGGGCACGATTAATTGCGGTCCCGCACTTTATAGAGGTTGTAGAAAATGAACGCACAAGAGTAATAAAATCATTAGCGCAGTTGAGTTACGATAAATTATCAGAACTTTATGAAGATTTTACCGTTGAAATTTAAGTAGCGTGTGCCGGGCAGATGCTTTTAAAATAGCACCAGTCACATAGTCGACTTGGTTTCGGTTTCCAAATATTTTCGCTAATTGCATCGTTTATTTCTTGCGCAATTTGAAATAGTTTCTTTTCGGTAGATTCTAATTGGTTCAAAGTCGGCGTGCTCTCAACTAACTTTCCATCGCCTAGGTAAATCAAACGCAGAAGTTTAGGCACGACGCTATGGCTCTTGTAATATAGAAGTGCATATACGCGTAATTGGAAGAACGCTTTTTCTTCCCATCCCGATTTAGGAGCTTTACCTGTTTTGTAATCAATGATTCGTACTTCACCTGTAGCTGCAACATCTAATCGATCTACGTAACCATGGAGATACAAATCTTGGCTTAAATCATTTTCCAAATGGATTTCGCGATAAGTTGGTTCGAAAGTTTCGGGTTTTTCTAATACGAAGTAAGTTTTCAAAAGCGAAATAACACGATCAAACCATTCTTTTTCATTGGTCACGATATTGGCAAGTTCTGGCTTGCCTTCAACTTGTAATTTCCATCTGGATTCAACTAGTGAGATAGCGGTGGCTAAAGTCCGTTTCGTGGCAAGGGAATCGAAAAGATCATGCAAAATTGTATGGACGAGTGTTCCGCGCTCTGCATCGATACTTGGGGGCTCGGGTAATTTATCAATGTTTCGATATTTATAGAGTTGTGGGCAGTTAGTAAATTGCGAAACTCGGCTGGGGGAGAGGCGAAGTGGAGTATTCACATAATGAAAGATACTCGTTAGCCCCGCCCGTGTTGCCTCTAAGATAGTGCTGTGTCGGATTTAGGATATTTTTGCGCGGGAGATCGGATTCAGTTAACCGACCCAAAAGGTAAATTGTATAGTTTCACAATTACACTAGGCAAAGAATGGCACACCCATAAGGGATGGATTGTCCATGATGAATTAATCGGACTACCTGAAGGATCAGTTGTAAACACTACTGGAGGTCTGCGATTTACTGCTTTTAAACCCTTGCTTGCGGATTATGTTTTAACAATGCCGCGGGGTGCAACGATTGTTTATCCTAAAGATGCGGCGATGATTGTTGGTGTTGCCGACATATATCCAGGATCTCGTGTACTTGAAGCCGGCGTCGGCAGTGGCGCTCTTACGCTCTCACTTTTACGCGCTTCTGGGCCAACTGGGAAAGTTTTATCGGTCGAACGACGCGCCGATTTTGGCGAAAATGCGCTTTCTAATATCTTAAATTATTTTGGCGCCAAACCTGAAAACTGGGATCTAATTATTGGTGATTTGCAAAATCAAAATTTCGAATCGGAATTTGACCGAGTAATTCTCGACATGCTTGCACCTTGGGAATGCATTGATTTGAGCGCGCGTGCACTTCGTCCGGGCGGAGTCTTTCTTGCCTATGTTGCAACTACAACACAATTATCTGCAACTGCTGAAGCCCTCAAAAGCGATGGTCGTTTTACCGAGCCGGAAAGTTCGGAAACAATCGTGCGTGGTTGGCATCATGAAGGTTTAGCAGTGCGTCCACAGCAGCGTATGATTGGACATACCGGTTTTCTTATTCAATCAAGGCGCATGGCACCAGGAGTTGAGGTGCTAGCACGCCGACGCCGCCCCGCGAAAGGTGCATACGGTGTCTCGGAAGATTGAAAGACTTATTAATTTAACCATCGCTTTGCTTGCAACTGCGCGGTATTTAACTAAATCAGAGATATTTCGAAGTATTGACGGATACGAAGGCAACGTTGAAAGTAAAGAACGGATGTTTGAACGCGATAAAGATGATTTACGCAATCTTGGCATAGAAATTGAAGTTGGTGGCTTTGACCCACTCTTTGAAGATGAGGCCGGATATCGAATACGACCAGAGCGCTATCAATTACAACTTGGAGAGATATCAGGTGTGCAATTAGCCCTGCTCTCACTAGCGGCAGAAGCTTGGCGCGGGGCCGCGATGGATGTTTTAGCACAGAGCGCGATCTTAAAATTGCAATCAATTGGTGTCCAATCTGATTTAGATTGCCTACCTGCAATATCACCACGAATCTCTGCTGGCGAAATTGATTTCTCAATTATTTTCCAATCTATCGCGCAGCGAAAAACAATTACATTTGATTACATCTCAGATTCAATGCTCGTACAAAAGCGCACGTTGAATCCGTATGGCGTTGCAACTAGATCTGGACATTGGTATCTCATTGGTTTTGACATGGATAGGGGCGAGGAGCGAACTTTTCGGCTAGATCGCGTCCGCGATGAAATTAAACTTTGCGCGAAATCTATCCAATACGAAATTCCAGCAGGCTTTGATATCGAAAAATCTCTTAGCCAAATCGGAGCACAGGAATTAGCTGTGATAGATGTTAGAAAAGGTAAAGCTCAAATTTTGCGCCAACTAGCGCGCGAAATTGCGGATAATAATGAGTGGGATAGATTGAGCGTTCCATTTACCGATGTAGCGACAATTGTTGATTTAATTTTATGGCACGGAGACGATGTATTTCTGATTGAACCTGAATCTATAAAACTGGCAATTATCGAGGCGCTGAGAGTGATAGTGAAATTACATGCCTAAGCCACCTTTGACACCTCTAACAAGGGCAGCTCGACTGCTAGATTTAGTGCCCTTTCTATCTTCTCATCAAGGAATCTCGCTGCAAAAGTTAGCTAACCAATTCGGAATTTCCGAAAAAGAGATAACGCAAGATCTGACCACCTTATGGATGTGCGGATTACCCGGTTACACACCGCTAGAACTCATGGATCTTTCTTTTGATTCGGGTTTCGTTTCAATTAGCAATGCCCAGACCTTGGCAAAACCGCGCAACCTTACGAGTTCGGAGATAATTGCACTTTTATTGGGCTTAGATTTAGTACGCGGTTCTTTAGCGCCAGATAGAACTGATCTAATTTCCGAATTGGATTCGCTCGCTCATCTATTATCAGAGCAAATCGGTTTTACCGTCCCAGTTAGCGCCCTTCCTGAATCAAATAGCGAAGTAAGATCCATTATTGATAAGTCACTGCAAAGCAATATTCGCACAGTGATCAAATACCATTCGTTATATAACGACGAGATTTCTATTCGCACAATTACGCCCGTGCAATGGCGCTATGAAAATTCACATGAGTATATTTTCGCCTTCTGTGAAAAGGCTCGAGCGCTTAGAACCTTTAGGGTTGATCGTATTATTTCTGCCACTACCGACGCCGAAGTTGCTAAATTAGAAGAATCGGAGCAGATAAAAACTTCGATAGAGAAAGTTTTTTATACGATAAAAATCCATGGTCGTCTGCGAACTTGCTTGGAACGTTTCGGAGTTGTAAAAATCACTCGGGATTTAGACCTTGGCAAGGAGCTTGAAATCTCGGCATACTCCCCAGAATGGGTGCGTCGTAGCGTCATGGGCTCAAGCGGATGCGTTGAACTGCGCCAACCGCAGGATTTACGCCATCAGATACGGCAGCGAGCAGAATCGGCCCTTCGACGTTATGAAGTTGGCTAGCCCCAGGTGCTGCGCTGCGGTAACCTTTGAGTAGTAAGTCAAACGCAGATTGAACTAAGGAGTACTCGCAGATGTTTCTTAAAGAGCCAAGTCATATTCTTATCCTTCTCATTGTCATCTTGGTTCTCTTCGGCGCCAAGCGCCTTCCAGATTCGGCCCGCTCACTAGGACGCTCGATGCGAATCTTTAAAAGCGAGATAAAGGAAATGAATCAAGAAGATAAGAAGCCTAATGATGAGGCTACTCCAGAGAAGTAAGAACTATGGCGTCCACCGATAGCGTTCGGATGCCACTAATCGAACACCTACGAGAATTTCGTAAGCGAATTGTTCGGGCCTCTATCGCAATAGTTATTGCATCTGGTGTTGGTTGGTTTTTTTACAACGACATCATTGTGAATTTAGCTAAACCTGTCTGCGATCTTGGCGCTGCCCAAGCAAGCGGAGCCACTCATTGCGGCGCTCTATATATCAGTGGCGTTCTCGGACCGTTAAATTTGCAGATAAAGGTCTCCCTGCTCTCCGGAATTATTATCTCAGCCCCGATTTGGCTCTATCAACTTTGGGCATTTATCGCACCGGCACTGCATCGCAGAGAGAAACGCTATTCAATTTTCTTTATCGCAAGTGCAACTCCATTTTTTGCTGCCGGTGCAACACTCGGCTATTTGATTCTTCCCCTTGCAATCAAAGTTTTATTTGGCTTCACGCCCAGTGCGTTAGCAAACCTAGTTAGATTTGATGATTACTTAGATTTTGTTATGCGTATTATTTTAATCTTTGGCCTAGCTTTTGAATTACCTATTTTCCTTATTACATTTAATTTGATTGGTTTCCTAACGGGTAAGACAATCTTAAAGCCGTGGCGGATTTGGGTTTTTTCTATCTTCCTTTTCACCGCCGCTTTTTCGCCAACAGCAGACCCAATCACGATGTTGCTGCTAGCTCTTCCATTATGTGCGCTCTACTTCATGGCCGGCGGCGTAGCATCATTAGTTGACAGACGTCGCAGTAAACGAGCCGCGAATCTTTCTCCATGGGGCAGCGCAATCGATAAACCCACAGCGATTAGCGAAGAAGATTAGAATCGCGCCATGTGGGGCGTAGTTATTAATCCGATTTCTGGGCAAGGACGCGGGGCCATTCTAGGAACTCAAGTTGCTGGCTTTTTACTTCAAAAAAGTATTCCCTACGAAATCATTACAGGCAATAACGCCGAGATACTTTTGCGCAATCTCGATTCGTTTCTCGCTCGCCATAGTGATTGCGAAGGAATTTTTTCGGTCGGGGGAGATGGCTTAGCGCATATGCTTTTGCAAAGAGTGGTTCCGTTACAAATTCCAATGGCGGTTATTCCTGCAGGTACCGGCAATGATTTAGTGCGCACTTTTGGTTGGCCACTGGAGAATATAAACGGTTATTTAGAACACGTTATTACATCGCCATCGCAATTAATTGATTTAGGTTTAGTAGATGGTGAATGGTTTGGCGCCGTACTTTCAACAGGTTTTGATTCCATTGTTAACGAAAAAGCAAATACCCTCACTTGGCCGAAGGGTCCAATGAAATACAATGTTGCAATTGCCATGGAATTACCCCGCTTTGCGCCACGCCAATATGAAATTACCCTCGATGATCGAGTAATTTCCACGCAAGCAATGCTCATCGCTATCGCCAATGGGATTTCTTACGGGGGAGGCATGAAAGTCTGTCCGGATGCAAAATTACAAGATGGCCTCTTTGATGTGATGATTTTGCACCCAATTTCAAAATTTGAATTTCTTAGAGTTTTTCCAAAAGTATTTAAAGGCACCCATATAACACATCCCGAAGTGGAAATCATTCGCAGTTCTAAGGTGCGAATTGAGGCAGAAGCAATTGCTTATGCCGACGGAGAGCGGGTTGGTCAACTTCCGATTTCGGCAGAATGTGTTGGTAGAGTTTTCAATACTTGGCTGCTATGAGCGCCCACCCGGTAACGCGCGAATTTCAATCATCTTTTGATTTTGTTTTTGACCCCTTTCAAATCACTGCTTGCCAAGCCGTTGAAGAAGGCAAAGGTGTATTAGTTGCTGCGCCAACGGGGGCGGGCAAGACTGTAGTTGGTGAATTCGCGGCCTTCTATGCCTTGCGTCAAGGTAAAAAATGTTTCTACACAACCCCAATAAAAGCTCTGTCAAATCAAAAATTTGCCGAATTCGTAGCAAAGTTTGGCGAAGATCGCGTGGGTCTTTTAACCGGAGATACCAGCATTAACGGAGACGCAGACATTTTAGTTATGACAACCGAAGTTTTGCGAAACATGTTGTATGCAAGCTCTTCCACACTTACCAATCTCGGCGCTGTCGTTATGGATGAAGTTCATTATCTAGCTGATAAATTCCGCGGAGCGGTATGGGAAGAAGTACTAATTCATCTGATGGAGAGCGTTCAAGTAATTTCTCTATCGGCTACCGTTTCTAATGCCGAGGAATTCGGCCAATGGTTGGGAGAAGTCCGCGGAGCCACCGAAGTTATCGTGAGTGAGATCCGCCCGATTCCGTTGTATCAACATATGTTAATTAATAATCGTTTAGTAGATCTTTTCTCAAATCCAGGTCAAGTCAATCCCGAAATTTTACGTCTCGAACGTGAAGCAATGCGCAAAGTTCGAGGTCCGAGAGATAGGCAGGAGCGATCCTCAGGGAGTGCTCGTTTATCTCGCGCCGATATCATTGAAAAATTGCAACGCGAAAATCTTTTGCCGGCCATTACTTTCATTTTTTCCAGAATCGGTTGTGATGCCGCAGTTAAACAGTGTTTACAGGCGGGCGCTCGCCTGACTTCACCGGAAGAGCGAGTTGAAATCAAAGCAACTGCCTTGCGTTATACCCAAAATTTAGCCGAGGAAGATTTAGAGGTTTTAGGTTTCCAAGATTGGTTAACTGCGCTAGAGCGCGGGATTGCCGCCCACCACGCTGGTTTAATTCCAAGTTTCAAAGGCGCGGTTGAAGATTTATTTCAACGCGGCTTAGTCAAAGCTGTTTTTGCAACAGAAACGCTGGCTTTAGGAATTAATATGCCGGCCCGCACGGTTGTATTAGAAAGATTGGTTAAGTACAACGGTGAGGCCCATGTTCCAATTACTCCAGGGGAGTTCACGCAGTTAACGGGGCGAGCAGGACGACGGGGAATTGATATAGAAGGAAACGCTGTAATCCTATGGTCACCAACGGTTGATTCGGCAACGGCAGCCGGATTGGCATCTACTCGAACATATCCGCTTCGTTCTTCATTTAGCCCCACATATAATATGGCAATTAATTTAATCGCGCGCTTTGGGCGCGAACGCGCACGGAGTTCCTTGGATTCTTCTTTTGCGCAATTTCAAGCCGATCGCGCGGTAGTTGGTCTGGCACGACAATTGCGCAAAAATGAAAGTGCAATAAATGAATTAGCTAAAGATGCAACTTGCCATTTAGGCGATTTTGGCGATTATGCACGCATGAGACGTGAAATAAAAGATATTGAAACCTTACTTAGTAAACGCGACAGACGAAAAACTTTTGATTCACGACAACGCTCGCACCTTGAGAGCGATTTAGCAGATTTAAAAAAAGGGTTACGAAACCATAGTTGTCACAATTGCAATGATCGCGAAGTACACGCTCGGATAGCCGAGCGCGCCAATCGTTTAATTCGCGAGAGCGATGGGTTGCGAAAACGGGTAGAGAATCGAACTCACGTCATTGCTAAAACTTTTGACCAGATTTGCCAAGTACTAGCGCATTTGGAATATATAGAGGGCGAGAAACCCACCACGCAAGGAAAGATATTGACCAAGATTTATGCCGAATCAGATCTCCTTTTAACTGAAACAATTCGCTTGGGCCTACTAGATGAACTATCGCCACCCGAATTAGCATCAGTCGTATCTTCGATGATTTTTGAGTCTCGCTCACAAGAAAATCTCTCACCAAAAATGCCAGCCCAAAACGTTACAAATAAATTGGCTGAAATAGCAACGCTTTGGGCAAGGCTGGAATCTATTGAAAATGAATACTGCGTGAAAACACAGCGCGAACCTGATTTTGGGTTTTGTTGGATTTCGTATCGTTGGGCAAATGGCCATTCACTGCAAAGTGTTCTAAAAGGCAGCGATATATCCGTTGGTGATTTTGTTCGTTCTACAAAACAATTAATTGATTTATTGACGCAGATTTCTGGTGCTAGCGAGAAATTACGCCCGACTTGCAAAGATGCGGTAAAACGTTTAGATCGCGGAGTTGTTGCATACTTAATGGGGGATCAATGACGTTGATGTTAATAGATAGCGCATCCCTCTGGTATCGCGCATATTATGGAATGCCAGAGACGATGGTTGCCCCCGATGGAACTCCGGTAAATGCTATTCGTGGTTATTTAGATATGACCGCGCGATTAATCGGAATGTATAAACCAAATCGAATAGTTGCTTGTATCGAAGGCGATTGGCGCCCCACTTGGCGGGTTGAATTATTTCCTAATTACAAAGCTAATCGCTTGGATGGCGATGACGAAGAAGAGCCAGAGACGTTAACTCCCCAGATCCCTATTTTGCTAGATCTGCTGGATCTTTTTGGCATTCCCGTAGTAGGGGTAGATGATTACGAGGCCGATGATGTGATGGCTACTTTTGCAACTCGCGAAGCGGGTCCAATTCGTATTGTCACAGGTGATCGCGACCTATTTCAATTAGTAGATGACGAGGCCGACATTAGTGTTGTCTACCTTGCCAAGGGTGTATCACAACATGATTTAGTCGACCGTGCCTACATCGCTAATCGCTATGCCATTCCGGGGGATAGATACGCTTTATTTGCTATCTTTCGGGGCGACCCATCAGATGGCCTACCCGGAGTTAAAGGAATCGGCGAAAAAGGTGCCGCACTAATTGCCAATAATTTTGCAACGACCACTGAGGCCTTGAAAGGTGCCAAAAATGGTGATCAGCGCTTACCACACGCTTTGGCAAAAAAAATTATCGCAGGTGCCGAGTATTTAAAAATTGCGCCAAAGTTGGTTGCGTGCGCAATTGATGTGGCAATTCCGCAGATAGATATTTCCATGCCAAAAGCCCCGAAGGATTTATCAGATATTTATCAGTACAAAGAAAAATATGGATTAGGAAGTAGCGTAGATAGATTGATAGCGGTTCTTGGGTGGTAGTACTTGCCATATTTTCCGGTGCTTTGTTATCAGCGGCATTTGCCCCGATTAACTTTTGGCCGTCCGCGATTTTTGCCTTAGCGATCCTAATATTCGTAATTGAAAAATCCAAGAGACCATACCTGCATGCTTTTCTTTTTGCATTTGTTTTTAATGCACTTCTGCTGCATTGGACAAGTACTTATGTCGGGTCAGTTCCTTGGTTATTACTATCGGTTCTCCAAGGGATTTTTTACGCTCCGCTAGCTTTAATTAAGAAATGGGGGATAGGTTTTTTCCCTTTGATATATCTAGTTCTAGAAGAACTACGAAACCATTTTCCATTTGGTGGCTTTGGTTGGGCGCGTCTGGCCTATAGCCAGAGCGATTCACCTTTGGCCCCGCTAGCAGCGGTTGGGGGAGTATCGCTATTGGGCGCGATGATCTCTCTTCTTGCCCTTGCTATATATTTGGCACTGAAGAAGAAATTTGCTGTAATTTTAATTTGCATATTGCCAGTCTTTTTAATTTTTCTACCGAATAACGCGATCGCATCGGGAAAAGTTAGTGCGCTATTAGTCCAAGGCAACGTTCCTAAAATGGGATTAGATTATAATTCTCGCGCAAAAGCAGTATTTGATATGCATGTGGCCGAAACGCAACGGGCGCTAGCGGGAAGCGATGAGAGTATCGATTTTATACTCTGGCCAGAAAACTCAGTTGATATTGATCCTTTTACAAATCCTGAAGTAAGCAACACTCTAGATGCCCTAAGCGAAAAAACCGGGGCACCAATAATTTTAGGTGCTGTGGTAGGCAAAACACCGAATCTATTTAACCAATCAATTCTTTGGACGAAGAGCCAGCGTCAGATTTATAGCAAGCAACATCTAACGCCATTTGGCGAATATATTCCGCTGCGCCCGCTTGCTCGACTAGTTTCGCCATTTGTCGACTCGGTACAAGATTTCCGAAAAGGAGAGAGTAATAAGGTATTTAAAATTAATGGTGCCACAATTGCGCCAATTATTTGCTACGAATTAATCGATGATCAAATAGTGGCCGGTATGGCCAAAACTTCCAATCTCGTTGTAGTACAGACAAATAACGCAACTTTTGGTCTTTCGGCACAATCGGATCAACAGTTATCAATTACTAGAATTCGGGCGATAGAGCATCAAAGAAATATTCTCTCCGTTTCTACAACTGGTAAGTCAGCGCTAATTTCTTATAAAGGAAAAATTATTAAATCCACCGAGATGAGAAGTAGCGCGCATTTATTTATCCAGACGGAGCTAATTTCTTCAAAGAGCCGATTCGATGCGCTGGGCAGGTGGGCACAATTTGGGGTATTTGGGTACTTGTTTTTAATCGCTGCGACCCTGCGCAGGCGGTATAAATAACGCCGATAAGTTACATTATGTAAAGTAAATAAACGTTAATCAAGCGTAATCAGAGATTGGCGGACACGAGCAGATCAGATTCCTATCCCCGAATACCCCATCGATTCGCCCAACAGTTGGCCAATATTTGCCCTTCATGCCGATTAATTCACCCTCAACAAGCCCGCTGAGCCTTGCTGGGAGGCCGCCGCTCTCGCGCGTGTATTTGCGCTCCCAATCGCTATTTATAACGCTTTGCGCCGTATGTGGTGCGTGGCGTAGCGCGCTATCTGCTGCCAGTATTTTCCCAGCTATCACATCGGCAATTTCGCCGTGAATTGCAGCCATTGCCTCGATAAATCGATCAATTTCTAAAATATCTTCACTTTCGGTCGGCTCAATCATAAAAGTTCCAGGTACCGGAAAACTCATTGTCGGTGCGTGGAAGCCATAATCCATTAAGCGTTTAGCAATATCGTCGACCGTTATGCCACTAATTTTCGTAATCTCGCGGACATCTAAAATACATTCGTGGGCTACTCTCCCGTTTTCACCAGTATATAAAACTGGAAAATAGGGATTTAATTTCGCTGCCATATAATTTGCCGAAAGAATTGCCAGACTTGTCGCGCGCGTTAATCCTGCGCCACCCATCAAACGAATATATGCCCACGAAATTGCCAAAATACTCGCTGAACCAAAAGGTGCGCCACTAATCGGGCCAGGCCCACTTACTGGCCCTGCAGTTGGATCGAGCGGATGATTAGGCAAGAACGGTGCCAAATGTGCTCGTGAAATAACTGGACCAACACCTGGTCCCCCACCGCCATGCGGAATGCAAAATGTTTTATGTAAATTCAAATGTGAAACATCTGCGCCAAATTTTCCAGGCTGGGCCAGACCTACCAGTGCATTTAAATTTGCACCATCAACGTATACCTGTCCGCCAGCATCATGTATTAATCCACAAATTTGCGTAATCGCGGATTCAAATACCCCGTGGGTAGATGGATAGGTAACCATTAGCGCAGCGATACTACCTGCGTGCTCGGCGATTTTATTTTTTAAATCCGAAATACTTACATTACCAGCTTCGTCGCATTCAACAACTACTACTTTCATGCCGGCCATTACCGCACTAGCAGCGTTTGTGCCGTGAGCGCTAGATGGAATTAAACATATTATGCGCGAGTGATCCCCACGTGAATCGTGATAATTACGGATAGCTAAAAGACCTGCGAACTCCCCTTGACTTCCGGCATTTGGTTGGAGTGAGACTGCGTCATAACCAGTAATTGCAATGAGGTACTGGCTTAGTTCTGCAATAAGTTGGCGCGAGCCCACACTTTGGTCTATGGGTGAAAACGGATGCAGATTTGCAAACTCGGGCCAAGTAAGTGATTCCATTTCGGTGGTTGCATTTAATTTCATGGTGCAGGAACCCAACGGAATCATGGTGCGATCAAGGGCTAAGTCGCGATCAGATAGGGTTCGCAGATAACGCAACATTGAAGTCTCGTTGTGGTGGGTATTGAAAACCGGATGAGTTAAATAGGCGGACGTTCTAACGAGTGGCGCAGGAATTGCCGCACGCGAATTTTTAAGAACTACTTCCCCGCCGCCAAAGATTTGGGATAAATCGTTAAGCAGTTGTGAAGTTGTTGTCTCATCTATCGATATTCCAACATGTGTTGCATCTACATGGCGTAAATTTATTTTCTTATCTTTAGCCTTCGCATGTATAAGCGACGCATCAGCTACTTCTATTAAGAGCGTATCGAAATAGGTTGTATTTGAAATCTTATATCCGCCGCCCGCTATAACTGCGGCCAGCGCAACGGTCTGTGAATGCACTTTTGCGGCTATAAATTCCAAACCCTTTGGTCCGTGCCACATCGCATAAAATGCACTAATCACAGCTAAGAGAACTTGAGCAGTACAAATATTACTTGTGGCTTTATCTCTACGAATATGTTGTTCGCGAGTTTGCAACGCCAACCGAAACGCTGGATTTCCGTGCGAATCAACGCTTTGTCCGATTAAACGACCCGGTAGTGATCGCTCTAAACCTTGCCGTACTGATATAAAACCTGCATGCGGTCCCCCGAAACCCATTGGAACTCCAAAACGTTGGGATGTACCAACGGCAACGTCGCAGCCCCACTCCCCCGGAGGTTTCAATAGCGTAAGGGCCAATAAATCTGTTGCCGCAATAAGAAGTGCGCCTTTATCGTGGAGTTGCGTTGCAAGTTGGGAAAAATCACTGATTGTGCCATGAGTGTTTGGATATTGAACAAGCGCTCCAAATATTTCCATATCCGAAAGAGTCCCAATTGGCGCAGTTAGATCAACCATTTCGATTCGTATTCCAAGTGGTTTTGCCCGTGTTGCAACAACTGCGATTGTCTGGGGATGAAGATTTATATCCATTAAAAATACTGCGCTATCTGCGCCTTTATAGACACGACGAGCCAGGGTCATTGCCTCGGCCGCTGCAGTACTTTCATCTAACATCGAGGCGTTGGCAATTTTAAATCCAGTTAAATCGCAAATTAGCGTTTGAAAAGCAAATAAAGCTTCTAGCCGTCCCTGCGAAATTTCAGGTTGATATGGAGTGTATGCGGTATACCAAGCTGGATTTTCCAAAACATTGCGTAAAATCACCGCGGGAGTATTCGTCCCGTAATACCCAGTGCCGATTACATTTGAAAAAATTGAATTCTTATTTGCTAATTCACGAAGCGCTGCAATTGTTTCTACCTCTGTTAATGGCGCTGGCAGAGCAACTTCTAATTTTTCGCTCATCACAATATTTGCCGGAACGACATCCGCAATGAAGGCATCTAGATTTGCATACCCAAGCTCGCTCAGCATCGTTTCTACTTGATCAGGCGTTGGGCCGAGATGGCGATGCTCAAATGCCTCATACGAAGTATTCAATTAAATCCTCCACTTAAATCTTCCACTTAAATAAACCCATGCAAAGAGAGTAATGCGATTTAAGCGCCTTTGCTCTTTCTTCTCAACGCGAGCTCATCGTTACTTACATCACTGGCTACTTCCCCATTGATTTCGCCCTGCAATTGCGATAGTGAACCTTCGACTTCATTCCAAACTTTTCCAATCGCGATTCCAAATACTCCTTGCCCGCCTTGAAGTAAGTCGATAATTTCATCAGGACTTGTACACTCGTAAATAGATGCTCCGTCACTCATCAAAGTCACACGCTCTAATTCGGTAACACCACGGCTACGCAGATGTTGAACTGCGCTGCGAATATTTTGCAGAGATACGCCAGCATCAAGTAAACGTTTAACTACTTTCAAAACCAAAATATCGCTAAATCCGTATAACCGTTGCGTTCCCGAACCACTTGCCGTGCGAATACTTGGCTCGACAAGTCCCGTGCGTGCCCAATAATCTAATTGACGATAAGTAATCGCGGCAACCGAACAAGCAGTTGCGCCACGGTATCCAATTTCAAGATTTTGGGGAACCACAGGAAGTGCTCGATTCTCTAAGGGAGGGGTTAAATGTAGAACGCCAAAGCTCGCCAATCAACGACCGACACGGGCCAAACCTCTACTTGAGGTTGAGACTCTTAGGCTCATTTGGCGAAATCCTCTGGATTGATCTGATCCAAAAACTCCTTAAAACGTTCTATCTCTTGGATAGAACCCACTTCGCCATCGATGCCTTGGGCTGGCATTTCTATGCCCACTTCATCTAATAGTTCGCTACTGGCCAAAATATTGCTCTTGCATCGTAGAGCTAGCGCGATGGCATCAGATGGCCTAGCCGAAATCGTTAATAATTTGGCGCTCTGATTGCGCAATTGCAAGGATGCATAAAAAATACCGCTTTCAATCGAAGTTAGATGAATCGCTGTAAGGGTTGCATCAAGAGTGGTAATTAGCGTTGCCATCAAATCATGAGTCAGCGGACGTGGTGGTTCTATCCCCTGTTGGGCAAAGGCAATCGCTGTGGCTTCGACTGCGCCAATCCAAATAGGCAGAAAACGCGAACCCTCCATCTCCTTTAATAAAACGATGGGCTGATTAGAAGGCATCTCAACTCGCACACCAACGACATCCATCAAAATTAACACGGTAGATCCTCCTTAAGCGCCAATTTTTTAGCGCAGGCGCTGTAATCCGCCACGCACCAAAGCTGCATGTAAGCGAATCGAAAGCGAGGCGATCTCTTTGGCAACTTCCTCCGCCCTGGATTTTGCTCCGGGGCTCTTCTGGCGATTAAGCGGAGTTATAACTTGCTCAATTAAACCAATTTCACGATCTGCTGCGGATTTAAAAGAGCGCAAGTGGCGCGTTTCAATTCCAAAGATAGCCATCTCGGTTACCACTTTAGCAATTATCAAGGCATCAGAACCGTAATGACGCCCGCGTGGTGCAATTAAGCCATAAGACTCAAGTTCAACGAGTTGCTCATCCTTTAAACCACTATTTTTTAGCAATTCTTCCCGAGTTAAACGCATCTCGTTTGATTCGCCAAATGCTTTCGGTGCCATTTCGCCATCAATAGTTGCCAGAGCTAGATTGAGACGAGGTACGGGGCTTCCTCCAGCCGTATTAGCCGGAATTAAACCACGGTCCATCGCATCAAGATTATCTTTAATAACTTTTAGTGGTAAATATTGATCACGTTGCGCCAACAAGACATAACGAAGTCGCTCTAAATCTGTACTTGTAAATTTACGATAACCAGAAGGGGTACGTTGAGGTTGCATTAGCCCCTCAGATTCCAAGAAACGAATCTTTGAAATTGTTATATCCGGAAAATCTGCCCGAAGTTTATTTAATACTTCACCAATACTTAGATAAGCACGAGCCGGTAGCGCCATCTACTTCTCCCCTTTTAATTTCTTGCCCGAAATAAAAACTAAATGATATTTTCCTATTTGTATTTCATCACCAGAAGAAAGATCGGCTTGCGTGGCCGAAACTCCATTTATATAAGTGCCATTTAAACTGCCTAAATCCTTAAGCGAAAATGTTCCACGGATATTCTTCTCAATAGTTGCATGCTTACGTGAAACAGTTACATCATCTAGAAAAATAACGCTCTCAGCCGAGCGTCCAATTAACGCGCCTTGACTTGTTATAAGAAATCTAGAACCCATATTTGGACCACGCGGGATAAAAACCATCACTGATTCGCCGTTAGAATCAATAACTTCTTGCAGTACCTCTCGATCTTTTTCTTCCAGTGATTCCATCAACTCGGTCAGGCCTTGCCTAGGGGAATTTCCGACAGGGCCACGAACGCCAAGATGGCGTGTACTGCCTACTTCCTCGTGGGGCACAGCTGCGTTCATCTAACTCACCCCCTTTAAACTTCTACTTAAGGGTGACATTAGAGAATGATTTGGCCTAGGTCAAGCGGTAATTTCACCATATTCCAACGCAGATAATAGATCAGTTGGCGGGGCATCAACAGATATCTCGACCAACCAACCTGTTCCATAGGGATCGCTATTAATAATTTCAGGGCTAGTCAATAGCGCACCATTAATTGCAACAACTGTGCCGGTAACGGGGGCAAAAATTTCAGAGACGCTCTTTGTTGATTCAACTTCCCCACAAATGCTTCCAGCTTTAACGCTATCTCCGATTTTCGGAAGGGCAACATAGACAATGTCACCAAGGGCGCTTTGGGCATAGTCGGTAATTCCAAATCGGTAAGAATTTGCATCCCCTTTTTTTACCCACTCGTGGTCTTTTGAATAACTTAACTCTGGTGGAATCGATGACATCAATTAACTCCCTCTATTTTTCTCGGCAAGCGCAAAATTATAACTCCTTCACGCATATAACTTATCCCAGTGGCAATGTAGAGGGCTATCCCCCAGATAGCAAAACTCCAGCCAAGAACGAAAGCGATATTTCCGAGCGTTCCCACGTGGGTTGCTAGCAGCAGGAATGGAAAAGCGTACATAAGATTAAAGGTGGCCGCTTTGCCTAAAAAATTAACGCGAAGCTGCGCTACGGCCTTACTTCTCATAACAATAGTGAGTACTCCCAAGGCAAAATCACGAGATAGCAGCAGGACTATTATCCAAAGCGGCAAAGCATCGCGAAGATACAGAACAATCAAAGTTACAACGATATAGATCCGATCAATTGCGGGATCTGCTAATTCACCAAAGCGCGATTCTTGCCCCCATGCACGTGCAATTTTGCCATCAAAATAATCAGTAAACCCTCCGATTGCCAAAACAAAGATCGCCCACCCATCGGCCTGTAAATTTAGCGCTAGATAGACAAAGATTGGAATGAGTAGCGCCCGGAGTGCAGTTAAGGCATTAGGAACGGTTACTAGTGGTTGCATCTGCTAACCGCGCTCTTTTACCCGAATCGCAACTTGGACGGGAGTACCAGGAAAACCAAATTCCTCCCGCAATCGCCGCTCGATAAACCGACGATAGGAAGGTTCAATCCAGCCACTTGAGAAAACAACAAATTTTGGAGGGGCAATTCCGGCTTGCGTTGCGTAATAGATTTTTGGCTGTTTCCCACCCCGCACAGGAGGCGGTGTAGCTCCAATAAGGGCGCCCAAAAACGAGTTTAACTTGCCAGTTGGCACACGTTTTTCCCAACTATCAAGGGCGGTTCGAATCGCTGGAGCAAGACGATCTCGGTGCCAACCAGTTTTTGCAGCGACATTTACACGTTGTGCCCATTCAACTTGGTCCAAATGGCGATCCATCTCTCTATCTAATTGATTTCGCCGATCCTCATCCACTAAATCCCACTTGTTCATGACGATAACCATCGCTTTGCCAGCCTCTTCAACCATCGTTATTACACGTAAATCTTGTTCCGAGATCGGCTCTGATGCATCAATTACAACGACGGCCACTTCACATCGCTCTAGTGCGCCAGCAGTTCGAAGTGTCGCGTAATAATCGGTACCGGATGCTTGGTTCGCGCGTTTTTTTAGCCCTGCTGTGTCGATAAATCTCCAAATCGACCCACCAAAATCAATTAATTCATCGACTGGATCTCGCGTAGTTCCGGCAATTTCATCAACTATAGATCTGTTTTCACCAGCAAGGGCATTTAGCAAACTTGATTTCCCAACATTTGGTCTGCCAATTAACGCAACTTTGCGATAACCATCTTGTCGTTGTGCTCGCCCAACTTCTGGTAAAACTTTTACTACTTGATCGAGTAAATCTCCACTGCCGCGACCATGCAGAGCCGAAACGAAATGCGGTTCACCCAATCCTAAATTCCATAAAGTATGTGCCTCGGATTCTTCACGTTCGCCATCAACTTTATTGGCAATCAATAAAGTTGGTTTTTTTGCTTTGCGCAACCGTTGAACTAAAATATCGTCTTCATCGAGTGCGCCAACTTGGGCATCGATTACAAAAGCTAGGACATCGGCTTCTTGCATTGCAATCTCTGCGCCGGCGCTAACTTGTATGGAAATTCCATCCGGATTGGCTTCCCACCCACCAGTATCCATAATGATAAAACGTCGTCCGCCCCACTCGCATTCATACTGAACACGGTCTCGAGTTACACCAGGCGTATCTTCAACTATTGCTTCACGACGTCCAAGAAATCGATTAATTAAAGTTGATTTCCCTACATTTGGCCTCCCTAAAATTGCAACAATGGGTAGGCCTAGTAAAGAACGCTCCTTTAATAATTCCCAGATGCGTTCGAAAGTTTCATCGAGGCTAAGGGAGCTTGAATCAACTTCGACTGCATCACTTGCGCAGGCTAGCGGTGAAATTTTGCGAGTCGAGTCAACAAAATCGCGATCATCAAGTGATTGGCGCACCTCTGCTACCCCTGCGCCGGCATCCTCAATTTCACTTTCGCGACGTACTGCGCGGATATCTAAATCTGCAGTTAAGTAAACTTTTAAAGGCGCATTTGGCGCCACTACTGTTCCAATATCGCGACCTTCAACGACGATTCCTTTATCAGCGGCATCAATAACCCTACGTTGCACTATAAGCAATTCGGCGCGAACCTTTGGCATCGCACTTATGCGACTTACGTTTTCATTTATTTTTATTGCACGAATCTCATCTGTAATATCAGTATCTCCACAAAACAGAAGTGGGTTTTGCGGATCAGAGACAAATCGAAGGGGGAACCGTTTAAGTGCTGCAATAATTTCAGTTTCATCAGTTAATTCATTATTTAAGCTCAACCAAGTCAGACCTCGGTATAGCGCACCAGTATCTAAGTAATTCCAACCTGCGCGAATCGCAATTAATTTGGAAGTGCTCGATTTACCGGCACCACTTGGGCCATCCATTGCTACAACTATGGCCATAAATAAAGCCTAACTCTTAATTCCTAGGCGGATGGACGTTCCATCCAGCTGCAATTAAATGATCTGATAATTTCTTAGCATCGCTTTGCGATAAGGCTAAAGTAATAAGCGCGCTAAATTGTCCTGGGGAATGTTCGATAGACAAGTCTTCAACATTAACGCTCATTGCCCCACACTCATTAAACAACGCACCAAGTTGTCCCGGTTTATCATCTATAACAATTGGTAAATATGTGTAGTCGCGCGCCTTGCCGCCATGCTTTCCTGGTATCAAAGATCGCGCTTTGCGCCCTTGCTCAATTACTCTCCTAATATTTTCCTTATCTTCAATCTTTGAAATCAAATCGGTGAGATCGCTCTCTAAATTGATTAATAAAGTCTTAATTTCGCTGCGATTCGAAAAAATTATCTCTTGCCATAAATTCTCATCAGATCCTGCAATTCGAATCGAATCGCGCAGGCCCGGGCCAGATAGATCAATCCATTCTTGTTTTTTGCCGCTTAATTGCTTTGCCAAAAGAGATGCCACCAATTGCGGTAGATGAGAGACAAGAGCAACGGCCTTATCGTGATCTTCCGCATTTAGTTCTACTGGCGCTGCGCCAAGTTTTTGGATCAGATCTACCACTTGTGCAATGCGTTCTTTCTGGGCCCCTGGGCAGTAAATCCACGGACGTCCTTGGAATAAATCGCCTCTGGCGCTACTGGCTCCCCCAATTTCTCGCCCAGCCATGGGATGTGTTGGCACAAATTGCGAGAGAGGCAGCTCTGAATTCTTAACATCTAGTAAAGGTTGGACCTTGATGCTGCCTATATCTATAAAGGTTGAGTTTGGATTTAGTTTGTATTCGCTATTTATGACAAGGGATAAGAGCTGAGTCGGCAGGGCAAAGATAACTAAATCAGGGCTGTTAATTTGGCTATCTCCGACATCTCCAATGAGGTCTCGAGCCAGTTTTTGAACCGCTAAATCGCTATCAATAATAGAGATCCGAACGCCTGCGCCCGAAAGTCCCAGAGCAATTGATGTACCAATTAACCCGCCACCAACGATCCGAACGCTGCTAACGGAGCTCATTGGGCTATATCGCGGCGCAAATTTGCCGCAGCATGGAGATAAATATGGTTAATCTGCGACCTTTCGAGCTCGGTTTCGACATAGAGCATCACACGAATTACGCGGGCAAGTGCGCCAGGAACATCGAGCTCAACGCTACCTAAAAGTGGGATCTGGCCAAAGCCAACCTCCCTAGCCCCTGCAGCGGGAAAAGCTGCAGTTAAATCCGAAGTCGAAGTAAGGAGAACAGAGATTACATCGCTGGTTGTAAGTGAGTTGGCTTTTAAGATAGCCACAAGTAATTCTTGTACGCCGGCGGAGATGGCCGCTTCGGAATTCTCGGTTATTTGGGTGGCACCTCGGATGGCTTTCATGGAGCAAGGATACCTCTCGTAAGTTGTTTTCGTTTGGAATTGGATAAGTGCATAACGACTAAATAATTTATAGATTTACCGATTAACAGAGAATTGATATAGATGCGAGCTCTGAGCTTCATATCCATTTCGCTCCCTTCATATATCGATAAATCGTTATTTACCTGCTGCTTCCAGTACAAGAAATGGCATCCATATCGATAAATCTATTTTTAATAGATCCTAATATAGATTTATCGTTTTAACGCTTTTTGGTCTTAAATCGATTTGTCATTTTAAGGTTTTAAATCTAAAACGTTACGTAGATTTAGCAATTCACCTGCATTCAGATCTCGCCAGCGTCCCTCTGGGGTATCGCCTAGCGATATTGGCCCGAACTTAGTTCGAATCAATCTTAGAACGTTTACGCCAACCGCCTCCATCAAACGCCGGATTATGTGATAACGACCTTCGTGGATCGTGACTTCTAGCCAAGATGAATTTAGCTCTTTAAAGCTTTGAACTCGACCTATCCCATCTTCTAGCTCCACGCCCTTTAACAAGATCTTATCTATCCCTATTGGTAACTTTGAATCAAATTCAATAATGTATGTTTTTTCAAGACCAAAAGATGGATGCGTTGCCCTAAAGGTTAGATCCCCATCATTTGTTAAAAGTATTAACCCTTCAGAATCCTTATCAAGTCGCCCAACGTGAAAAAGGCGCTGCGTTCTAAGGTCAATAAAATCACTCAACGAGGGTCGTCCATCTGGATCGTACATGGTAGACAAAACACCCTTAGGCTTATGAAGTGCAAGATAAGTCTTAATCAAAGACCGAGTAATTGTCTCACCATCAACCATTACTTGAACCTTTTCGCTATCAAACTTGCTTCCGAGTTCGCGAACAACAAAGCCATCAACGCTTACTCTTCCAGAAGCGATGAGAACATCTGCGCCACGGCGGCTAGTGACTCCCGCATCTGCGATTATTTTATTTAGGCGTATCTCGGCCATTGGCTATCCTCTCGACAGTCTTTGAGGCAGTCTAGAGCGATAAGGGCCCTAACTGTTAATCGTCTAGACAGTTAATCGAACTAGGGTCTTAATCGGTTAAAGAGTTTAAAACCTCATCTAGGGCATCTAAATCGGGTAGATATGGGGCAAGAGCGGGAAGATCGGCAATGGAATTTAACCCTAGCCGTTCCAAGAAGTAGGAAGTTGTCATATACAAAATTGCGCCCGTCTCGTGCTCCAATCCCGACTCTTCGACTAAGCCTCGAGTTACTAGCGTCTTCATGACCGCTTCAACATTTACTCCACGGATAGCGCTAACGCGGGCTCTAGAGACCGGCTGGCGGTATGCGATAACTGAAAGTGTCTCAAGGGCTGCTTGTGTTAAACGCGATTGTTGACCATCTAGGACGAACTTCTCAACCACTAACGAATAATCCGGATGGCTATAAAAACGCCATCCCCCCGATATTTTTTGTAGCACAAATCCGCGTTCATCGTAGCTGGTAACCAAATGAGCCAACGTCGCCTCGATCTCCTCGACCGGCTTATCCAGAATCTGAGCTAAAACCGTCTCCGTGACAGGCTCATCAACGACCATTAGAATCGCTTCGATGCAACGTTCAAGTTCTACATTAGACATTATCGCCCTCCTTTGTTGATGGTTCTTTTTCTACATCTTCGTCGATTCCAATAACTGGGATATCAAATTCGTCGCTTATCTCTACCTCCCCGATTAGCGAACCAATCCAAGTAATCTGGAGTTCGCCAAAGGCCACGACCTGATCAAATCTAAGTGCTCCCTGCTTATAAAGATCGAGCAGGGCCAAGAAACGCGCAACTACGACAAGGGTGCTATTGGCATCGGAGATTAGGTGGCGAAAATTCATGCCCTTACTTCGCCTCAAAGCCTCAATTACAAGTCGAGACTGCTCAGCCACGCTCACTAGCGGCAGGTGAAGATGCGAAAGAGCGAGTTGAGCCGTGATTTTAGGCGTTAAAACGCGCTCTGCTATAGCTGCAAAGCGCGCCGCACCAACGCCGATTAGTACTTCAGGCAGTAGCGATGCCAAGGCTGCATCAAGTGCAACTACACGGGCAAAGGATTTATCAGATAAGGCGATGCGTTCGCTAAAAGTCGCCGCAATCTCTTTAAAAGCGCGATATTGCAAGAGTCGGGCAAAGAGCAGGTCGCGCGCTTCAAGCAGGGCTAAATCTTCTTCATCATCGACTTCACCGCTTGGCAATAATCTGGCCGCTTTTATGTCGAGCAGAGTTGCCGCGACGACTAGAAACTGCGTTGCCTGGTCAAGCTGCCAGCCTTCACCCGATAATTCAAGTCCTCGAATAAAGGCAATAAATTCATCTGTCACAAGACTTAGTGAAATTTGCGTGATATCTAATTTGTGGCGTGAGATCAGTTGCAAAAGCAGATCAAAGGGGCCATCAAAATTATCGAGATGGACTGAAAACCCGCTAGAAATTTGCGCCCCCGACTCAGACCCCGCGCTCTGACCGGTTTTTTGCGTTGCGATATCCACGCGCCAAGAGTACTTCACCGCGCCGCACTTGCCTGCCTTCGCCTCGGTGCGTAGGCTCACGCTTATATCTAGAAAGAGGTTTCTCGCTTGAACGCTAAATCGACAATTCGCCTAGAAGAAGTGGCTACAACTTCAACTTTGTTGGGCAGCAAACCGCTTAAATTCCCCACCCCGGCGGCCATTACAAGCCATGGCAACGCCAAAGTAATTGCCATCTTTAACCAAAAAGGTGGCGTCGGGAAAACCACAACAACAATTAACTTAGGTGCCTCTCTGGCCGAACTTGGCCGACGCGTTTTACTCGTTGATTTCGATCCGCAAGGTGGATTATCGCTTGGCCTTGGTGTTAATGCCCACTCCATGCCGCTGGAGCAGACGGTTTATTACGCCTTGATGACACCTACTGCAAACGTAGAAAGTATTATTTTGAAATCAGCCGTTGCTGGTCTGGATTTTCTTCCTGCCAACCGAGATTTAGGAACTGCAGAAACTACGCTAGGCGCTGAAATCGGTGGCCAGCAATATCTCAAACGTGCGCTAGCCCCACTTCGTGATTTTTACGATGTAATTCTAATTGATTGTCAGCCAACAATGGGTCAATTAACTATTAATGCCCTAGTTGCCGCCGATGAAGTAATTGTTCCATTGCAGTGCGAATACTTTGCGCTGCATGGTTTCATAGAATTAAAAGGCAATCTAGATAAAGTCAAAACATTTTTGAATCCCGAATTAAAATTAATCGGAATTTTGGCAACTATGTACGATAAGAAAACTTCGCATAATCGCCAAGTTTTAGAACGAATGTTGGAGCAATTTCCGCAAGATGTTTTTGAAACGATAATTGCAAAGACGATTAGATTCCCCGAAACAACTGTAGTCGGCGAACCAATAACTACTTACGCATCATCTTCAGGTGGCGCTGCCTCATACCGCAGACTTGCCAGAGAAGTAATCGCTAGAGGAGGCGCAAGATGACCCGCAGAGCTAATTTACCCGGAGCCGATGAATTATTCCGCTCTACTGCCCCTTCCCTTACCCCTTCCCTTGCCCCCTCCCTTGCATCCGTTCCGCAAAGCCCGCTGCAGGTAAATGCCCCGCTTGTTCCGCCTTCAGTTGTTACGCCAAAAGCACCTTCAAGTAAAAAAGGTGTGCGCTTGATTGCAAGACGTCGCGTTACATCAGTTGATAGGACGCCATCGGGTCGCGAAAAACATGATGAGAAAATTACCGTCTATCTATCCCCTGATGAATTATTTGAATTAGACCAAGCCAGACTCTCGCTTCGTGGTGATTTGGGATTGGCAGTTGATCGCGGCAGAATTGTCCGCGAATCACTTTCAATAATTATTGCTGATCTTGAAGCAAAAGGTGATCAAAGTATTCTGGCACGTCGCCTGCGCGGATTATAGAAATTAATCACGCGCACGCGGGTGCGACATTGCATATGTTTCGCGCACTTTATCTATCGTAATCAGAGTATAAATCTGGGTGGTAGTAACTGATGAATGGCCCAACAGCTCTTGCACAACGCGAATATCAGCGCCGCCATCCAATAAATGCGTTGCATAAGAATGGCGAAAAACGTGGGGCGAGACGCGCTCTTTTAGTCCGACCGCTTCTGCCGAAGTAAGAACTAATTGCCAGATACTTTGTCTGGAAATTCGACCACCCCGAGAATTCAGAAAAAGGGCGGAGCTATTATTGGCACTTTTTATTGCCAGCGATGGTCTTGTACGAATTTTGTAGCCATCGATTGCTTTTGTGGCAAAACTGCCAAGTGGCACAATTCGTTCCTTGCCACCTTTCCCGCGTAATTTAAGCGTAGTTATTTCACCGTTATCAGTTTTCAAAGAATTAATATCGTTTGAATTTATACCGATTAATTCACTAACACGAGCCCCGCTACTATACAGCACTTCTAATATTGCTTGGTCGCGAATCGATATTAAATCTCCTTCGCGTGATGCGGCATCAATTATTGAAACGATTTGCGAAACGGTTAGAGCTTTCGGAAGTCGACGGCGCGCAGAGCTGGCGATAATTTCTAAAGTAGGATCGGGCAAGCCTGATTCTCTCTGCAAATGTCTAAAAAATGAACGCAGCGTTGATTGGGCTCGCGAAATACTTGGTTGCGATAAACCTTTTTTTCGCAAAGTAATTTCAAATTGTGAAATTACCGCCGGGCTAACACGCCCAAGTGAAATCTTTTCCGAGGCTAGAAATTCCGCAAAGCCCTTCAAGTCTCGTGCGTATGCCAAGATAGAATTACCTGCTAAACCTCGCTCGATACGCAAGTGATCGAGAAAAGATGTGCTGGCAGAGTTAAAAACTAAGTGCGGTGTAACCATGGGCTTGGGCAACGGCGGCGTAGTAAATCGATCCCTCATGAACATTTAAACCTTTAGCTAGCGAGGAATCTTTTTTACAAGCGCCGCTCCAACCAAGATTTGCTATTGATAACGCGTAGCGAAGTGTGGCATTGGTAAGTGCGTAAGTCGAAGTAACCGGAACGGCCCCTGGCATATTTGCGACACAGTAAAAAACGGAGTTATGCACAACAAATGTTGGCTCGGCGTGCGTTGTAGGTTTCGAATCTTCAAAACAACCACCTTGATCAATTGCAATATCTACCAAAACCGAACCCGATTTCATTTTTTTAACTAGCGTATTTGAAATCAATTTCGGAGCTTTAGCCCCGTGAACTAAAACAGCTCCAACTACTAAATCAGCCAGCGAGGCTTCGCGTTCAATCCCATGTTTAGATGCGGCTAAAGTTTTAATCCGCCCGCCATAGACGGTATCTATATATTGCAAACGCGCTAGTGAGCGATCCATAACTGTTACATCTGCGCCCATGCCGATTGCGATAACTGCGGCATTTAACCCTGCAACTCCCCCACCAATAACGAGTACCCGAGCCGGTGCTACCCCTGGAACTCCTGCTAATAAAACTCCACGACCGCCATTTGGCTTTTGTAACGCCGCCGCGCCAACTTGAGTTGCCATGCGTCCGGCAACTTCACTCATCGGCGCTAATAACGGCAGCGCACCATTTTCTTCTACCGTTTCATAAGCAATGGCTGTAACCCCGCTTTTTACAAGCGCATCGGTACATGCCTTAGATGCCGCTAAATGCAGGTAAGTAAATAAAACTTGGCCTTTTCGCAGCTTTGAATATTCGACTTCGATGGGTTCTTTAACTTTAAGAATCAAATCTGCCTCGAGCCATATTTCATCGGCGCTTTCGCGAATTCTAGCTCCTGCTGTAATGAAATCTTGATCGGAAATTGCAGAACCTAGGCCGGCGCCGCGTTCGATAATCACCACATGCCCATCGTGGACGAATTCCGATACGCCCTCCGGTGTAATAGCAACACGGGATTCGGCAACTTTAATCTCAGATGGAATACCAACGATCATTTACTTTCCTTTCACTTTTAGCGCGGCTGCAATCAAAGCTGCGAAGAGTGGGTGTGGCCGGGTGGGGCGAGAACGCAGCTCCGGGTGAGCTTGGGTACCTACATAGTAAGGGTGCTCTTTTTCTGGTAATTCCACAAATTCAACTAAATCACGCTCGGTATAGATACCTGAAAATACAAGTCCGGCCCTACTTAGTTGGTCTCGAAATTGGTTATTAACTTCAAAGCGATGTCTATGTCGCTCTGCTATTTCATTGGCACCGTAGGCCTTCGCGACAATTGAATCTGACAATAAATCCGCCTTGTACAAACCAAGGCGCATTGTCGCGCCCATATCGGCTTGGCCCGCAACCACCTTTTTTTGATCTTCCATTGTTGAGATAACATGAGTTCCGCTATCAGGTGAAAACTCGGCAGAGTTCGCGTCAGTTATCCCAGCCAAATTTCGCGCGGCTTCAATAACCATGCATTGCAAACCTAGACAAAGAGCTAGGGTCGGGATGCTATTTTCCCGTGCATATTTCAACGCCCCAACTTTTCCTTCAATCCCGCGGATTCCAAAACCACCAGGAACGCAGATAGCATCAACGTCTTTTAGCGCTTCTTTAGCGCCTTCAGCGCTTTGGCAACCATCACTTGCAATCCATTTGATTTCAATTTTTGCATCATTTGCAAAGCCACCTGCGCGTAAGGCTTCGCAAACCGATAAATAAGCATCAGGTAAATCTATATATTTCCCGACCAGTCCAACTCGGATATGGTGTTTTGGGTAGTGTACTTTTTCAAGTAAGGCATCCCATTGACCCCAAATAACTTCATGGCCGCCAAGTGATAAGCGTTTTACAACGTATGCGTCTAGACCTTCGGAAAATAAAACTTTCGGAATATCATAAATTGAAGGCGCATCAACGGCGGCAACGACCGCTTCTAAATCCACATCGCACATCAAAGAAATTTTGCGTTTTACTGCCGGTGGTATCACGCGATCAGAGCGCAAAACGATTGCATCAGGGGCTATACCAATGCTGCGAAGTGCTTGTACCGAGTGTTGAGTGGGTTTAGTTTTCAATTCTCCTGACGGACCGATATATGGCACAAGTGAAATATGTAAATAGAAAACGCTATCTCGACCGACTTCTTGGCGTAATTGGCGGGCAGCTTCTAAAAATGGTTGTGATTCAATATCGCCAACGGTTCCACCAATTTCGGTAATAACTAAGTCGATATCTGGGCCAGCCATCGCGCGAATTCGATCTTTAATTTCATTGGTTATATGCGGAATAACTTGCACAGTTTCGCCTAAATAATCACCCCTGCGTTCGCGCGCGATAACCCGAGAATAAACTTGACCGGTAGTCACATTTGCCGAACCGTGCAGATTTGTATCTAGGAAGCGCTCATAGTGGCCAATATCTAAATCCGTTTCAGCACCATCATCTGTCACAAATACTTCACCATGCTGGAATGGATTCATAGTGCCTGGATCGACATTTAGATAAGGATCAAGTTTTTGCATTGTTACTCGCAGGCCACGTGCAACTAATAACCGGCCCAATGATGATGCAGTAAGACCTTTGCCAAGACTTGAGACGACTCCACCAGTTACAAAGAGATGTTTGGTCACATGCGCCACGCTCATGGAAGACAAACCTATCATTTACGCGCCGAATTAGCCAATTTTAAGGCGCAGCAACTCGCTGGCGTGTTCTCTGGCACTCGTTGAATCACCTAATCCTGCCAGCATACGAGCAATTTCCGCCACACGTTCTTGGTTATCAACTTTTCTAACATCGCTCTGTGTAACGCTGCCATCGCTATTTTTAGTCACAACGAAATGCGAATCTGCCCAAGCAGCAACTTGTGGCAAATGTGTCACGACAATTACTTGTGCGCTTTTGGATAATTCAAATAAGCGACGGCCAACTTCAATTGCCGCTTTTCCACCAACACCTGCATCAACTTCATCGAAAATATAAGTACCAACCGGTTCCGTTGCAGCTAACACAACCTCCAGCGCCAACATGATGCGCGACATTTCGCCGCCACTAGCTCCTTTTGCAATCGGTACGTGAGGACCATCTTTATGACCCACAATAAAGAATTCGATTACATCACAACCGGCGGCCGTAAAATCGCTCTCCTTAAGTGAATTCTCATACTCTGGTGAGGATATGGTTGAAATAAAACTTGCATCGGGCATGGATAGAACTTTTATCTCATTCGTTACTCGAATATCTAATTCTTTCGATAATTTCTGGCGCGCCTCGCTTAATTTGCGGGCAGATGATTTCAAAGTATTCTTAATTACAACTAACTCTTTTTCCAACTCCTTTAAGCGATCATCGCCTCCCGCTAAATCAGCGATTGAATCTGCTGCACTTTGATAGCGAGCCGTTAGCGCAATAAGGGATTCATCAGCGCTTTCGGATTTACCATATCGTTTAACAAGGGCGATGAAATCGGCTTTTCTTGCGCTCAAGCTTTCTAACCGATTGGGGTCGGCTTCAAGTGCGCTTAAATATGATGCTAGAGCGCTACTAGCATCGGCCATTAGATAAAAACTCTCGCTCAAATTCTGATAAATCGATTCGATTTCAAGATCTTTGGCACGTGCAAGGTCAAGCTCTTTCCGCGCCGTTCCGAGTGAAGTCAGTGCGCCTAGCTCATCATCTCCGATCGCGCTATTGGCGCTCGATGCTGCAATTCGCAATTGTTCAACGCTAGATAATTTAGAAATTTCTGCTTCAATTTCACTTAACTCCCCCGGTTTGGGGCTAATTTTCTTAAAACTTTCTGCGAATTCCTTTAATTCAAGGAGTTCTTTATCCCTTGAATTAAGCGATTTTAGAATCGCCTCAATCCGAGCTTTTAACTCTTGATAGCCCCGCAGATCAACTTGGTATTGCGCCAAAACTGCCTGTAACGGCGCACCACCGAAGCGATCTAATAGCTCTCTTTGTTTCGAAGCTTTTGAAATACTTAAATTTGCTGCCTGCGCATGTACCTCAATTAAGTGTTGGCTCAATGATGCCAGCACGCTAGCCGGTACCGTTATTCCGCTGGCGCTGGCTTTGCTTTTGCCATCTAGGGAGACTGTGCGAGTAATAATCAATTCACCGCCTTCGATTTCCACTCCGATTAAATTCAGCGCAGCTATCCGTGTTTTTGGAATTGAAAATGTTGCGCTGGCAACTAAGCGTTCGCGCCCCTTTCTAACTAAAGAGGAATCACTTTTGCCACCCAGAATTAAATTTAGCGCAGTTAAAATCATGGTTTTGCCAGCGCCAGTCTCCCCCGATAAGACAGTTAATCCATTTGAAAGTTCGATTCTTGCTTGATCAATAACACCAACTGATCTAATCGTTAATTCTTCCAGATACGTTCTCTCACTCACCACGCCATCCTTGCACCGGTAGTTTAAATTTTGCCACTAAACGGTCGCTAAAAACCGTATCTTTTAAATGCGCTAATTTAATAATGCTGGCATCTTTAACGATATGTACCTGATCGCCCGCTTTTAAATCGAATCTTCGCAAAGCATCAGCTGAAATTGCCGCATCCATAGATTCAATACCTACAATAATTTGCGATTCAGGTGAGATAACTAACGGACGCGAAAAAAGTGCATGGGCGGCAATAGGCAGAACCACTAAAGCGTCTACCTGCGGCCATAGGATCGGCCCACCTGCCGAAAATGCGTAAGCAGTTGAACCAGTAGGTGTTGCACAAATTAATCCATCACAACCCCAGCGCGAAACCGGTCGACCATCGATCTCTAAAAAGAGTTCAACCATTGTTGTTCCGCTACGTTCTACTGAAATTTCATTTAACGCCCAACCGTGTGCGACATCGGCGCCATTGCGTTTCACGGTGTATCCAAGAACTATCCTTGGCTCAATTACAAATGTTTTATCAATAACACTTCGGGCAATCTCTTGCGTTGTTGATTTTTCAACTTCTGCCAAAAAGCCAACGTGGCCAAGGTTAATTCCCAGCAGTGGAATGTTGCGTTGCCTCGAAATCTCGGCGCCTCGCAAAATTGTGCCATCGCCACCAAGGACTAAAACAATTTCTAACTCTGGCAAATCTTTCACTGCTACTTTCTTAACGCTTGCAATTTCAACATCAGAGATCGTAAAAAGCTCAAAATTGGCGGCAATTAGCGCGCTGGAAAGTTCTTGCGCAGCCAAAATCGCAGCTTCACGCCCCGGATTAATTACAAGCAGCGCCCGTCTCATTATTGTGGACCTGAAGCTATAACTTGATCAAGGGCGCCGTGATCGATTTCCGGTGCACCTCTTCGCAGCCACAAGAAATATTCAACATTTCCGGCAGGGCCAGGTAATTCACTGGCACAAATTCCAAGCGTGCCAAGACCAACGTCGTAGGCGGAATCTGCAACATCTATAACGCAAGATTTGCGAAGGCCGGGATCTCGGACGACTCCGCCTGCCCCTAATTTTTCACGTGCAACTTCAAATTGCGGTTTTACCATAAGAATAAAATCAGCATCCGGTTTTGATACCGCAGCTAGCGCAGGCAGAACTAACGTTAATGAGATAAAAGATAAATCTGCTACAACTAAATCAATTGCTTCACCAACCATTTCGCCAGTTAAGTGGCGAATATTTGTGCGATCTAAAATTTTTACGCGCGGATCTTGGCGTAATTCCCAAGCCAATTGGCCATAACCTACATCGACTGCCACTACGCTAGCTGCGCCGTGGCGAAGTAATACATCGGTGAATCCACCAGTGGATGCACCTGCATCTAAAGCGCGTTTGCCAGAGACAACAATTGATTTAAATGTATCGAAGGCCCCCTCCAATTTATGTCCACCACGCGAAACAAAGCCATCGCGGTCACCACTGATGGTAATTGATGTCTCGGCATCAACTTGTGTTGCAGGTTTTGTTGCGGGAATTCCATTTACTAAGACCGAGCGTTTCTCGATTAGATCCCCCGCGGCTTCGCGCGATTCGGCAAGTTCACGACGAACTAATTCGGCATCTAATCGAGTCCTCATGAAAAAATTCCGTCTTTACAAGCCATCAATTGATGAGAGCGCCTCGTACAACTTTTGATGCAGCGCCTCGAAGCCGTCCCCGTGTTCATTTACCTCAAGACCGTCGATGCGAAGTAGCTCTTCACGAACCTGATCTACTAAATTTGTTTGCGATGCGCTTTCCTCTTCCATTATTTGCCTTTCGCACTCTTATCTTTGTTAATTTTCTTGGCAGCGATTTTTTTAGCCGGTCCGGCTTGCGCCTTTACTTTAGTAGTCGTGGCTTTCTTTGGCCCAGACATATTCTTTTTAATTTCATCGAATTCGCGTGCCAGAGCATCGAATTCCTCTCGCTTTATAAAGCCCATTTTAGAGACTGATCTTTCGACCTCTTCTTCAATCTTATTTTTTAGCGCTTCACCACTCTCGCGCGCCCACGAATTTAAAGCAGAGGCGACTTCGGCTGGAGATTTTTCGCCATCCTTGACTTTAGTTAGGTAAGTTCGAAGTGTGCTAATAAAATCATTTACCATCGTAGATACCTAGCTTTCTGTAGGCCAATAACTGCTAACTCTACCTAAAGACGCGAAATTTCGATTGCCTCGACTTGCCACCGACTTGCCAGACCACTCGCCCCTTGCCAGAAGCGACGATGGATGGCACCGCTTATTTCAACCCATTGATCGGATTTAAGAGCTAGCGCGCTACGTCTAGCCTTGGCCGACCAGGCTGCGATATCGAGGGTATCCACCCCCTGACCTTTAACGCGAGTAATTATTAAGCGAAACTCAACAACTTTATCCCCGCTAGGTAGCTCTTTTTCGATCGCCAAAGCAGACACCCGCCCCCGCAACATGCAATCATTTAACGATAAATCTTCTTGCATTTCAAAATTTTCATCTCTCTTTTTACTGGCAATTTTTGTGGACATTTTTTGACCCTTCTTTTTCTACGTTAGAAGGTTGATTCTTATTTCTAGAACTGACAAGAACGCCGATTTAAAATGTGGACTGTGCAGAAGATAACTACAGGGTGAATTCAATCGGTCGTCCATGTAGATAAGGTTTCCCTATGGTCCAGGAATCAGCTTCGCACCTTCCTGTACGCATGTTTTATGTTGACGATTCGGGTTCCGTGAATACCGGATATGTCGTCTACTCATGGCTGGAGACGACATCTAATAAATGGGCAGAGGGTCTGCGCGGGTTGCTCGATTTACGCAAGAAGATGTACGCCCAACACAAGATTCCTGTGTCATTCGAACTCCACGCTACTAAATTTGCTGGCGGCCACCAAAGCCCGTCCACAAACGCAGCGCTCAACAATTCAGCATTGCTCCGCAGGGCAGTCATGGATGGTGACGGTTCGGACCGCGGTTACTTAAATGCCCATCGCAATCTCAAATTGGCGTCGCGAAACATCATCGAAGATCCGCTATTCCAGGCCGCGCATCGATCTCAATGGATCCAAATGGCCGACCTGGTCGCTTGGGCTGCCTATCAAAGTATTCTTCAGAATCCTAAGAAGCAATTCGCTTGGAATTGGTACAAAACCCACCTTGGTACTTGCGATGTTAATGGCGGACCAATTCCATTATGACAAGCTGTGAAAAAAGCCAGACCTGCTAATCCACGTATGTGGGGCAGGTCCGCTTGGCAAAGATAGCACAGATACGCCACGGCGGGCAACTTCAGTTGTACACAAATTGTGGACAACTGAAAACCGCTGGCGGTCTCTTTTCTCCGCTTCATGGCCGTCTAATACTTGATTGGTGCATCGCTGTCGGTCAGAGTGGCGATGATGTCCACTTTCTGTCGAAGCGATGATTTTTAAATCATCTACAACTTTATGTTCAATTCTCGCGCCTAAGTAGAAAAATAGAGTTTGATTTTCACATTACTTACGATTGATTATTTGCCACTTAAATACTCTTACAGTCGACTGGCCGACCTCTTTAATTCTAAGTTCGATGGTATCCGAAATGGAAGTAATAGCGCTAAAGGTAAGGACGCCTTCTCGATGATGACCACCAGTGCCATCCCCCGTCCATGCTATTGGCAGATATTCCTTACCTTGATCGTCTACTAAGACCGCAACTTTTGTCATCTCTTGATTCAGCGGAGCCACATGAGCGTCCATGACGATATTAAATTTCCATTCTTTTGATTGTGGCAAAAGATCCAAGGGGGTTACATCCACTGCTATGTTTACTTGGTTATCGGTCTTTTTCTCCCATTTTTTGGTGTTTACATCACTGGAAGCCACTAGGGGTGAAGGCGTTTTAAATGATGGGCTCTCGCGCGGCACAATCAGAAAACCGATACCGATGAGTGCTACTACAAGGAGTGAGATGAAAATAATTTTGAATTTCATCTTTGTTTTTTGATTTTAGTAATTTTACCGGCCATATATGTAGCGCCTCCGACGTTGAACAGGAGTCCCATCCAGAACAATTGCACTTGATATTGTGCTACGAACGTTACTGCCCCCGCTATGCCGAAGATCGGAAGTAAGTTGGCAAGATAGTGGGTGCAACAAGAAATCATCGCGGCAGTAGAGGTAGTGCCAGTTACTCCCAAAACTTTACCGCTGCCTTGTCCACTTTTGATGAGGTTTTTCAAATACATATACAAACCGATCTGAATCCCGAAACCGGCTGCGAGGCTGACGATGAAATACCAAAAATTTGAAAATTGATCTTGGGCAAAATTCCATCCTGATACAAAGGTGAGCACCGCAAAATAAATACTAAGCATGGTGAGTGCAGCGGCCATTCCTTTTAAAATGGGTTTGATAATCGTGGAAGTCATACTACGTTTTCCACCATAGTGAAATAATGGCACGCCAGAAGATTTGTTTAAATGTTTTTCATGGGGCTAGCACTCGGGCATTTGTTCCTTTAGCTACATTTTCTTTACTGAATTCAAGCGTCTATTCGCTCTGCAAAGCCAGAGCCTAGTTAAGGAATATCTTGATCAAACCTTCATCAAAATTACAAAAAAACCTTAGGTATACGTGAGACAGTTAAACAGCGTTAGTAGATTCGAAGGAGGGCGTAAGATGAAAATGACCAACATAAAGTGGATGCTGGTGGGAACCCCAATTGCACTAGTTGTACTTGGAACCGCGGGCATACCTATCGCAACTCTGTTGCCGCTAGTATTGGTTCTCGCCTGTATGTCGATGATGATGGGAATGCACAGAGGACACGGAGCTCATGAAAAGACAGAGGTTGTGAATCGCGACGAAAAAGTTGGACACTAAATCATTTCTAAAATGGCCAGCCCACGAGAGTCGAAGTTCATGACAAGAAAGCCGATTTAAAATTTGGGCTGTGTAAAAACTAACTACTGTGAGTAGTCTCCACAAGATTAAAGGAACCACATCGCAAGCTCTGCTCTTAAAAAAAATCTACTCATACCCTGAGACTTCGAGTATGGAAAAGTTTCCCTCGATGAAAGCAAAGGAATTACTTCACTTATTGCAGAGGAAACCGTTAAACTACACAATTGTAAGACAACGTGGATCTCATAAAAGGTTAAGATCCAATGTAGGCAATACTTTTACTTTTGCTTACCATGGAAGTGAAGAGCTTTCCGGTAAGCAAGTTTTTTATATACTGGTTGTGCAAGTCGGATTATCAGAGGCGCTCGCGATGGAGGTGCTGAAATGAAAAAGGTTGAGGTACTTATTTCTTACGACCAAGGCACGTGGATGGCAAATCTAAATCGAGAGATCGGCTACGTGGCGGTCGCCTCATCTTTAGCGGAACTTCGAGAACTCCTTGTGGAAGGTATTGATTTTCATTATGAAGAGGAAGTTGAAGTAATTGAAATTATTGATGAAAGCGCGAAGTTAAATTCTTGAAATTTCTATTAAAACCACTTTCGAAAGTTTTATGAAGTGGACTAGACGATAATAAAGATCCTTACTTGATAGAGATTGGTACATGGTGCTGCAGCCCCTTTCTTCTATTTTGATTTACTGCCGTGGTTTACTCAACCACTCTCGCCAGCGCTCAACTGCCTGCTCCTGCGTCATCCCAACCAATTGCGTGGGCGTGAGTTTTACTTTCGTAATCAGATTCCTTGCCAGTTTGGCATCAATCGAAGCCCCTAACTCAATGGATGTGGGCGGAACTGGGCGAACGGGAACTTTTCCACGATCTACTGCCTCCCAAAACGCAACCTCATCAATATGGAGTTGCTCGCGCAAAATATGTTGGAATACATCTGCATCCTTATACTCGCCACTTCCGTGGGAAATGCGAGTGAACAGCCTCTCCCCAGTTGGTGTTGTAAAGATGTAGCGCCTATGGTCCCCACCTCTTTTGTGCGAAAGCTTGTCTTTGTTCTCCCAACCTTCAATCTCTACAAATTTTCTTAACTCCTTATATGTAGGGAGTCGCACTTATTCTTCGCCAAAAAGATGTTGATAGAGCGCCTGATCGGTACTAAGTAAAACAAGATTAACCAGCCCCCAATTGTCTTCGTGATTGGGGTATCTTCTCAAATCCTCAACCCAGGTTAGTGAATAGTCGCGCAAAGCTTGGATAAGTTCATTACCCGCTACTTCGAAATCGGAGCCCTCGCTGGAAACGGGGAAACCTGAAATCCACATACTCACTCCCCCATCTTCCGAGAAGCGCACTTGTGGGTTCAGTGGGCAGAGCGCCCGAAGTGCCCGCAGAAAATCTTGTTGATTGACAACCGCCACTGGCTCATCCTCTTTACGCTGAACAACCGCAGAAATGTGAGCGGAGGCAGAATCGTAAATTAATTTGAAATTATCTCGTGCATCGCTGATGTTGGCATATTTCAGGATTTGGCTCATCTCAGTACTGTACGTCATGTACGTCATGTACGCAAGGAGCCAGAATCTGCAGCTCCCAATGACTTAGTTCTTCGCATGTTAAAGAACAATGGCCTTTGCACCTATCGATGGTAATGACTGCCAAATTCTCGGCAAGGCCACAGCGGTACTTCGCTCTATTAAATAGTAGCCAACGACTTAGGTTGAAACTTCCGGCGGAGTGCTGACAAGCGAGCATTTATCTCAATGATTTGGTCATTGTTTGGAAAGTGTTCTTCATCCTTAATTTCGTAATTGGCGTTAAGCCATGGCGAAACTTCGGCCCACGTCCAAATGGGCGAACGATTCGCAGTTATACCGATGTATCCACGTGGCTTCGGAAAGTCACCCGGGCCGCGCTTTCCAGTTGCTAACAACCGCACTGCCTCATGAGTCATTCCAACGTTCGTAGCCAAATCGGAGTAACCCACAAAGTCATCATGCCATCGCACTGGCGTGATTGATACATCTGCTTTCAGTAAACGTTGCGCAATACGTAAGCATGCAGCAACTGGATTACTTGTTTCGAATTCAGTAAATACCGTGCTGATTCCATTGCTTGTTGACCACAATAAGTCCGACATGGATCCATCCAAGACTTTCGCTTGGGTTCGGTTATCCGGATCCCATCCTTGTATTTCCAACTCAAGACTATATGTATCCATCACTGCCCCCTTCTCTTGTGAGAACTATACATCATACTGTTGGCATATGCCAACACATATTTTACCTATGCTCGCATCGCTTAATCGTCCTCATTGAGTTCCTTGCAAACGACTCACCAGATGTTCCGCTTGAATAGATCTTTATCTCGCAACGGCCGTCAATGAAATCTTTACTGCATACAATTCGAGCGAAGGCGTGCGATGTCAGTCTCTTCAAGTGCCAGCCGTTTTCTTTTGCAAACGAACGCACTAAGCGCCAGTTCTTGTCGGGATGCCTTGGCCACTCTTGACTTGATGACATCCATTCCATTTCAACAACGTAGGTACACGCGCCGACAGGGCCGAGTCATTGTCCACAGGTGTAGATCACCCCTGTTTATAGAGCTGACTTGGCTGCTGCGAAGATTCGACTCAGCCCCAAAAAATACAAGTCGGGTCGGCCTCGATTTCCGCCAGCAATATCTCGATGTTTGGGGTTGGCGCTACCAGATCGTAGATGTGGAACTTGCCATTGCTGTCGCTCCAGTAAAGCTGCCATTCTCGGCGGGCCTGCGTGTAGCGAAGTCGGACGATCGCGTGGCGAGTCCATTCTGGTCCGAAATCCTGCGACCACGGCGGACGACATTCCACAATTGTGATCGCACGCGCATCAACGTCAATCTCGTAGTGCACTAAATCCTTGACATTATGGGGTATAGCATCGTTTAGGCTCTTGATTGATCGGCGAACACGAGCGATATCGGTTTCAGGCAGTGGCATCTTGAGCCCTTCATCTGAATGAATCTCCAACCAGAGTTGTAGGCTAACGGTTAGCTTCCAACTAAAAGGGCCTTTTGGTTGGGGTCGCTGCTAATGGTAGTAGTTGGCCTCCATTTCAGCCGCGCACCCGATGTCACAATGCGTATTTCATACAGAGGAGGCGGATTAAGAATATCCACGCGCTTGACATGCACCTAGAGTGTGTGCACAATGTACGTATGAGAGAAGGTCTCCAAGTCCATGGCTGAAACGGCAAAAAATGACCGGTTAGATTTCAGGATCAGCGCCACCCAGCGTGCGCTCCTTTCTCGTGCCGCGGCCGCTAGCGATAAGTCACTCACCGCTTTTGTCCTAGAGAGCGCATCGATTGCAGCAGAAAATACCCTCCTCGATCGGAGACTTTTTTTCGTAGATTCCGAAGCTTTCGCCAGATTTGAGGAAGCACTTAATGCGCCGGCCAAGGTCAATACTGGTCTTCTTGATCTACTCTCGGAGCCAGCGCCTTGGGAGTAATTCCCAACCCACCTACCCAAATTGAGCAAGAACACGATCTGGAATCGTTCTGCTCGGGCCGACCTGCACTAGATGAATGGCTGAAACGTACTGCTCTTCAAGCAAGATACTCAGGCACAGCAGCCACATTCGTAATCACAAACTCTGAAGGAGAAGTCCTTGGCTACTACAGTCTTGCCACCGGAAGTATTAACCAGGGTGATGCTACTGAGCGAGTTAAGAAGGGAACGGGCTCGCACAAGATTCCAGTGATCCTCCTTGCCCGACTTGCTATTGACGAAGGACACCAAGGAATTGGTCTAGGCCGAGCGCTTCTGAAAGATGCAGTTGTGCGGGCCGTAAACATCTCAAAAGATGCAGGAGTTCGTGCCATATTGACTCATCCGATAGATGAAAAGGCTGCGGCATTTTATAAACGGTTTGGTTTTGAAGAGTCTCCAATTGACCCGGATCAATTGATGATCTTGCTTAAGGATGTTCGAAAAACATTGGCAATCGGTTAGAAACATTCAGTAAGTTCACCTAGCCGTTGTGCCCATTGAGATCATCGTTGATGTGCCTAATCCCCTAGAAGAAAATGGCCCCTTTGCCAAATTAACTATGCCCAAATTGCCAAGTGCATCGGGGTTGTACTTTTGGAGACTAGACGGTCTCTAAATCCCATGATTCTTCAAAGGGTGACGAAATTTTTGCAGACTCTTGAAAAATCGGCCCTCCTAGTATTGATAGAAATACACCGATAAGCGTTGCGATTACAACTAGTAGAAAGAATGCGAGAGTCATCATGGTGTCCTCCTAAACTTTGAAGCGATTGATCTGTACAATCGCTGCGAATAAAGAAAGAATGCCCGCTTACTCTGTGATTTTTCATGGGAAGTTCTGTGTAAAATCAGTTAATTGAGGCAGAAATTCTACAAATCTCGAACCGCAGGTTGTCTAACGCCCATTCGTTCGCCCACTAACTCTTGGGACAGGTTGTGCTTTTTTCTAAGAGCAATCAATTCCTGCATAAGGAGGATGTGGCTCTCCACGAGCTGATCCGCCTTCTCCTTTATGACCAGTAATCCAGATCTTGCCAACCTTCCGGAAAATCCATGTCTGAAATCGGTGACAAAGCAGGAACCGTAGGAAAGCTATTCATAACTTCCTTAATTGACCTAATGAATAACTGCTCATTGTTCAATTCATTTAAGGCGTGGCCTAGAAGAACAATTGACTTGTAGAGTTTAAACGAATCAATATCATCCAGATGATGAATCTCGATACCGGCCGGAAAAATTTTCGAAATGGGCGGTGCTGTATATTCCAAGCGACCCCCTACAAACAGAAAACCGGTCCGTGCCTAAGCAGAGGAACCGGTCTTGATGAACTTATTATAACAAATACTTGCGACATTGTTCCGGCTTTGCCCCCATTCCGTGGACAAGGTTCTGCCCACCAGGTTCTCGAATTGGAACTTAACACCAATGCCGACTATCCCTACACCCCGGCAACCGCACACGAATTACCAACAGAAGAATCGATTTTGGCGCTATGGAAATCGGGCACGTGGATTTTTGGCGTAGGTTCAGGTATTGCTTCCAGAGCAATAGTCTCACTCCACACAAGGGGCGTTCGAAATTTCTCGACGGGCGGAGCAGCATCTAATGCCGCGAGTCTTGCCACCGTCGCAAGTCTGGGATTTAGTGTTGATGAGATTTGGAGAAGTTATTCAAAGTTATCTTAGACATTACCTAAGGCATCAAAATTATGGTCCCGCGCGCTTGGAGGGATTCGAACTCGCGAAACGCTCTTTACAGCGAACTAATACTTCACAAGAGATTTCAAACGCGTTTTTGGAGTCCAGGATTGAATTTCACCATTGGTGTCTCGTTCTGCGCCGATTAGGGATGACAAACTAAAATCGAAAGTATGAATATTCATGTACCAATCTTGGCACCATGCGCTAACTGCGGGTGGAAAGGAAATTTCGTCAATAACCTTAAAAACATGGGGTTATCCGAGATAAACCTTTAGAGTCTTCCCCATGGCTGAGCTCAAGAGACCGACTCTCTCAAAGCAGCAGGCCGCCATATTCGCCGATAAGTGGAAGACCTTTAATAATGCTGCCACATACCTGGAATCCAAAAGGAGAATGGCAACGCCAAATTCATGGTTTCGACATTGCATCTCCGAGTGAACTGATGTTGGCATACCTAGCAACCAAAGATCAGTATCTTGCTGACGCGCATGTAATTGAAGATAAGGTTCAAGAGGCGGTTCGGAAAAAACTCGGAATTGGTGTAAGCCCTAACGAACTAACTTCTTGGCGCAATTCACTGGGAAATGCGATGGTTCATGTGATGAATAGTCCACTTATTCCTAGTGATGTGGGTGTAGCAATCGAATATCAAATAAATAGACAAAAGAAAAGAATAGATTTTATTATTTCTGGAAAAAGTCAGATCGGTGATGAAACTGTCGTGATCATTGAACTTAAACAATGGACAAACATTGATCACTCATTTTTACCTGAACACGTATTTACTTTCGTAGGAAAAAAGGAACGAGAAGTAGTGCATCCTTCGTACCAAGCCCGAAGTTATGCCAGCCTTTTGGAAATGTATAATCAGTATGTTTACGAAAAACCAGTCAAGGTAATTTCCTGTGCATACCTACACAATTGCACGGATCGTGATGTAGTAAATGATTCCCGCTATGAAGAAGCACTCCGTAATACACCTGTATTCATTCACGGTGATAAAGACTCCCTTGTAAGTTTAATTTCATCCAATATAAAGTTTGGAGGTGGGATAGAAATTCTTGAAAAAGTTGATGGATCCCCCATTAAGCCTTCCCTTCAACTTGCCGATGCTGTTTCTAAGATGCTTGAGGGTAAAGAAGCATTTGTACTCATCGATGACCAGAAGACGGTACTTGAAAATATTGTTTATTCGTCAGAGAAAGCCCTTAACGGTAAGAAGCAGGTTCTCATTATCAATGGCGGTCCGGGTACGGGGAAATCCGTTGTGGCAATAAATGCCCTATCTCGACTAATGGGCAAAAGGATGAATACAAGATATGTAACCCCGAACGCTGCCCCGCGCGCGGTATTCGAAGTTCGATTACGTGATTCCTTCAAACTTGGTCAGATTCGGGAGATGTTCAGTGGATCGGGTAGTTTCACGGGGTTAGAACCAGATGCATTTGATGTTTTGATTATTGATGAAGCGCACCGCCTCAAACTACGAACCCAATATTCGAAGGGAGGTGACAATCAAATCCGGGAAATAATTCACGCGGCACGAACCACGGTATTTTTTATTGATGAATCGCAAAAAGTAACCTGGAAGGACATCGGTGAAGTAGCGGAAATAAAGAAATTTGCAAATGACATGGACGCTGAGGTAATTGAACTAAACCTAACTTCTCAATTTAGATGTAATGGATCCGAGGGTTATATTGACTGGATAGACAGCGCATTGTTGATTCGGGAGACTGATTCCACATATTTTTCGGATTCGGATTATGATTTTCAGGTCTTTGAAAATCCTGCAAAATTATATTCGATGATCCGAAAAATGAATGAGCCGAATGGTAAGTCAAGATTATTGGCTGGATATTGCTGGGATTGGGTTAGCAAGCGAAACTTAAATTTATTTGACTTTTCGAAATCGGAGTTCGGCTTTGAGGCAAGGTGGAATCTCGAATCTCGTGGAAGTGCTTGGATTATCGATCCCAACTCTATTGATGACATTGGTTGTATCCATACAGCGCAAGGACTTGAGTTGGATTATGTAGGTGTAATAATTGGGCCTGACTTCGCTATTGTTGACGGAGAATTAATTACAAATCCCAAAGGCCGTGCATCAACAGACGTCTCACTTAATGGGTACAAGAAAGAATTTGCCGAAAATCCATTGGTTGCGCGAGAAAAAGCTGACCGAATAATTAGAAATACTTATAAAACGCTTATGACAAGGGGCATGAGGGGATGTTACATATATTGTACAGATATTGAAGTAGCGGAATATTTCCGAAATCGGTTAGAGCAAAGGAATAAGAAGTGAGCGAGTTAGAACAACTTAAATCTGAGATAAGAGCCTTCGCCGATGCAAGAAATTGGGAAATTTTTCATACTCCGAAGAATCTATCGATGGCGGTATCAGGAGAAGCTGGGGAACTTGTCGCTGAGTTTCAGTGGCTGACAGAGGCTGAGTCTAGACTGGATGCCCTAAGCGCAGAGAAACTAAGTGATATCGAGATGGAAATCGCCGATGTAGCAATCTATTTACTTCGACTGGCGGATGTTCTGGAAATTGATATAACGGCGGCTGTTCGCAAAAAATTGAAAATAAACGAAAATCGTTTCTAAAAACCTTACAGATCATCAACCCCTGATCCGTAGTTAGAAGGCTCATTTATTTTTCTAAAGTTGGCAAAGGCGCTGATTTAAAATGTGGAGTGCGCAGAAACTAACTACTGTGCGCGCTCTGCCGCATCTGTAAATTCATCAGTATCAATTTCCACACATTTAACAAACCAGGCACGGGCTTCATCTTTTCTGCCAGCAGCGAAGAGAGCATCAGCATAGGCATAACGCAAACGCAGCGACCAATCTTGGCTCTCATTATTTAATTCCTTGCAAGTTAAGGTAATAACAGCGGCATCAAATTCTCCTAAATCGCGCCGTGCACCTGCTGCAACAATGCGCATTTCAATCTCTTCAGCTTTTTCTAAGCGTTTAACTTCTGGCGAACCAGCCAGCGCCAGAGCTTTAAGTGGATTACCCAATCCGCGTTCGCAATCGGCCATCACTGGCCATGTTGTTACATCGCCGGAAATTCTATGGGCGGCGCGCAATTCTCTTAACGCAATCTCATAATGTCCGGCGCGGTATGCCGCATAACCCGCACTCTCGCGCACTACTGCTAACCGACCTGCGTGATGGGCCGCTGCCATTCCATGTTTGTGTGCACGTTCTGGATCACTTTCTACATAGTTATTGACGCAAACTAAATGTCTAGCAACAACTTTGGCATTTTCTGGTGATAGAGATAAAAGTTCGGCGCGCAAAGTTTTTTCTAACTCTTCACCAGTTACTTCTTCCGGAATATCTGGTTCAAAAATTCGTGGACGCAAACGAGATTGGTCTCGTTCCATTGGCGCCGGACGTATGCCGCGAGCATCGCGTGGATCACGCGGGCCGCTGGAACTTCGATTATTTCCAGGTGCTCCACTTCGAGATGTGGAACCGCCGCGAGCTGGTAGATCTTCGCGACGTCGTTCGGAGTTAGGACCACTAGTTCTATTTGAAGAGTTGGGATTGCGTGGTGCACCTGTTGCTGGTCGGCGCTCTCCTGAACGCGCTGGACGCTCCCCTGGTTTTAAATTCTTTATTAGACGCGAAGGTCGTGATGGTTGGTGTTCGCTATTTTCCATCGCTGTCTCCTTCGTATTTGACGATATTTATTATAGGGAAATAAAAAAGGGGCACTTCAAAGAAGCGCCCCTTTTTATAAAAGAAGTCCGGCAACGTTCTACTCTCCCACAGGGTCACCCTTGCAGTACCATCGACGCTGAGAGGCTTAACTTCCGGGTTCGGAATGGGACCGGGTGTTTCCCTCTCGCTATGGTCGCCGAAACGCTATTGAGTTTTCGATC
>Ga0105052_10000136_pt1 | contig 88744 bp, 95 predicted proteins | sample FRY03_FD_78094 | JGI IMG/M metagenome (GOLD analysis project Ga0105052, IMG submission 78094) | Freshwater microbial communities from Lake Fryxell liftoff mats and glacier meltwater in Antarctica - FRY-03 | ecosystem: Environmental > Aquatic > Freshwater > Ice > Glacier meltwater ... | reverse complement strand
GGTATTGTGTCTGCTTTTTCGGCATACCTGATTGAACGCTCATCTATTAAAAATAGTTAAGCTTGGTATTGACCAAAAATAAAAACCACTTCACGCCGATTTTCTAACGAGTCATTTAATCTTAAGAGAAGAAATCTTTGACGCGATCTGTCCAAGATTTACTCTGGGGTGAGTGACGGTCACCGCCTTCTGTTAAAGAAAGCTCAAACTGACGCAGTAAATCTTTTTGTTGATCATTTAATTTGACCGGGGTTTCTAAAATGACATGGCAATACAAGTCGCCTGGGTAACCCGCACGCACGCCTTTAATACCTTTGCCACGCAACCTAAAGGTTTTACCCGATTGTGTACCATCAGGTATGGTGATCTCAGCTTTACCACTGAGTGTGGGCACTTGTATGTCGCCCCCTAAAATGGCAGTGGTAAACGGTATGGTTAATTCGCAATGCAAATCGTCGCCATCACGTTGAAATATTTTGTGTTGTTTGATGTGAATTTCAACAAACAAATCACCCGATGGGCCACCATTTACGCCGGGCTCACCATTACCTGACGAACGAATGCGCATGCTGTCATCAATACCTGCAGGAATTTTAACTTGCAAGGTTTTATTGCGCCGTGTACGCCCTACCCCATCACAACTCTTACATGGGTCGGTAATTTCTTTACCATTTCCATGGCAGGTTGGGCAGGTTTGTTGCACGCTGAAAAAGCCTTGCTGCATACGCACTGCGCCCGCACCACCACACGTGTGGCAGGTTTTGGGTGAAGTACCGGCTTTCGCACCCGAGCCTTTACACACCTCACAATTTTCCCAACTTGGCACACGAATTTCAGTATCAAAACCATTAGCCGCTTGCTCAAGCGTGATTTCCATCGAATACTTGAGGTCAGCACCACGGTAGACCTGTGGGCCACCCCCACCACGACGGCCACCACCACCTCCAAATATTTCACCGAAAATATCACCAAATGCGTCGCCAAAGGGCGCGCCACCAGCACCCCCCATGCCCGCTGCATTGGGGTCAACGCCAGCATGGCCATAACGGTCGTAAGCACCACGCTTATCGGCATCAGACAAGATTTCATAAGCCTCTTTGGCTTGCTTAAACTTCTCTTCTGCTTGTTTGCTGTCGGGGTTTCGATCAGGGTGGAACTTCATGGCAAGCTTGCGATAAGCTTTTTTAATGTCGTCATCTGACGCATTCTTAGCCACCCCAAGCACTTCATAAAAATCACTTTTAGCCATGGTTATCTTTTACTTTGAGTTTCATAGATACGCCCGATCACGTGAAAAACCACGTGTCGGGCGGTTTAGTACACAACGGTGAATTAAGAACCGTCGCGCTTGACCTCTTTAAAGTCTGCATCAACAACATCGTCAGCCGGTTTAGCATCAGCTTGCTTTGCTTCGCCCGCTTGTTGCTCTGCTTGCATATTGGCGTACATTTTCTCACCCAGTTTTTGTGAGGCTGTTGACAGCGCTTCAACTTTGCCGTCAAGTGTTTCTTTATCAGCATTTGCTTTTAAGGCTTCTTCGACGTCTTTCATTGCAGCTTCAATGGCTTCTTTCTCTGCAGCTTCAAGCTTGTCGCCGTGCTCAGCCAAAGACTTGCCGGTTGAGTGCACGAGGGCATCAGCCATGTTGCGTGATTGAGCCAACTCAATAATGCGGTGATCGTCTGCTGCATTGGCTTCAGCATCTTGCACCATGCGCTGAATTTCAGCCTCAGTCAGACCCGAGTTAGCCTTAATCGTGATTTTGTTTTCTTTGCCGGTGCCCTTGTCTTTTGCTGACACGTGCACAATACCGTTGGCATCAATATCAAAAGTTACTTCAATTTGTGGCGTACCGCGGGTTGAAGGGGGAATGCCCTCAAGATTAAACTCGCCTAACAACTTGTTGCCACTGGCAATTTCACGCTCACCTTGAAACACTTTAATTGTGACAGCGGGTTGATTGTCATCGGCCGTTGAAAACACTTGTGAGAAACGCGTTGGAATAGTCGTATTCTTGGTGATCATTTTGGTCATGACACCACCCAAGGTTTCAATACCTAACGACAGCGGGCTCACGTCAAGCAACAACACATCTTTACGGTCACCAGACAATACTGAACCTTGAATGGCGGCACCTGCTGCCACGGCTTCGTCTGGGTTGACGTCTTTACGTGGCTCACGACCAAAGAAGGCTTTAACCATTTCTTGTACTTTTGGCATGCGTGACATACCGCCAACCAAAATCACGTCGTCAATTTCATCAACTTTGACACCCGCATCTTTGATGGCTGTGCGGCAAGGGGCAATGGTGCGCTCAATGAGGTCTTCAACTAAAGACTCAAGTTTGGCGCGAGTAATTTTTAAATTCAAGTGCTTAGGGCCTGACGCATCAGCTGTAATGTAGGGCAAATTTAAATCAGTTTGCTGGGTTGATGACAACTCGATTTTGGCTTTTTCAGCGGCTTCTTTTAAGCGCTGCAAGGCTAAAACATCTTTTGACAAATCAACACCCTGCTCTTTCTTGAACTCGGTAATGACATACTCAATGATGCGTTGATCAAAGTCTTCGCCACCTAAAAAGGTGTCGCCGTTGGTTGACAACACTTCAAATTGCTTCTCACCATCAACATCAGCGATTTCAATGATAGAAACGTCAAATGTGCCGCCGCCTAAGTCATATACAGCGATTTTACGGTCGCCTTTTTCTGACTTGTCCATACCAAATGCCAAAGCAGCTGCGGTAGGCTCGTTGATAATGCGCTTAACATCTAAGCCTGCAATGCGACCTGCATCTTTGGTGGCTTGACGCTGACTGTCGTTAAAGTAGGCAGGTACGGTAATGACCGCTTCAGTAACCTCTTCACCAAGATAGTCTTCAGCCGTTTTTTTCATTTTGCGCAAAATATCAGCTGAAACCTGAGCCGGTGCCATCTTTTTATCTTGTGCGGTGACCCATGCATCACCATTTTCTGCTTTGATAATGGCATAGGGCATTAATTTGATGTCTTTTTGTACCGCTTCTTCACTGTATTTTCTGCCAATCAAACGCTTCACGGCATAGAGCGTATTGGTTGGGTTGGTGACCGCCTGGCGCTTTGCGGGTGTACCCACTAACACTTCACCATCTGCAAGGTAAGCCACGATAGAAGGCGTGGTGCGGTTACCTTCTGCATTTTCAATAATTTTGACTTTGCCGCCCTCAATCACTGAAACGCAACTGTTGGTGGTACCTAAGTCAATGCCAATAATCTTGCCCATTTTGTGTAACCCTCTGTTTATTAGGTAGATACTAAATTTTTGTTATTTAGATAATGGGGGCTAAATTGTGGTTTTCAAGATCTTTTAATCAATCACTGCGTTAAAAAATTCAGTCAACGATTAAAAAAAACTTTACCTACCAACGGAACCCTCTATTTGCTAATATTTTTGATCTGAATATGGCACTTACAAATCTTAAAATGTTGCTAAATCATGGTGCTTAAGGCTTTGGTGCTGTAACCGTAACCAAAGCCGGGCGCAAGACACGGTCAGAAATCAAATAACCGGGCTGCAATGTTGCAACAACGGTATTGGGTTCTTGTTCGGCAGGAACCGTAGCAATGGCTTGATGATGATGTGGGTCAAACTTATCGCCTGCAGCGGGCGCGATTTCTTTTAAATGGTTTCGCTCAAATGCACCCGTTAATTGACGCATGGTGGTGTCTATACCGTCACGCATATGTTGAGCCGTTTGATCAGTCAGCGCCAGAGCAGCTTGCAGGCTGTCCATCACGGGTACCAAGCTTTCGGCAAACGATTCAATACCAAATTTGCGCGCTTTGGCAACATCTTCTTGAGAGCGTCGACGAATATTTTCCATTTCAGCACGCGCACGCAATAGTTGATCGTGGTGCTCTGCTGCCAGTGCTAAAGCTTTGTTTAATGCGGCAGCCAATGCTTCGGGCTCATGCGGAAACTCTGAATCATTGACGTTTGATGCATCAGCGCTTAACGCGTCATCATCACTGCCCTCATGAGCTGAATATTGCTCAGAAGCTTGTGCGAGGTCAGACTCAGGTTGAGCCGAGTGAGCGTTTTGTGAGTTTACTTTCGACTCATCGTTGTGGGGTTTGTTCATGCCTGAATCTCCGAATGAATGACATTTTTAGATATATGGGGGCAGTATTGACCTTTTCAAGCGTAAAAAAACGCTTGAATTGACGATTGGAACGCGTTGCGTGCCATTTTCCGCAAAAGCCATTATTTGCTAACGTCGCCTTAAAACTTTGTGCGTCTATACAGACCGACGATCACAATTAAGTTGATATCACGCTTTAATGGGCCAACCTTGCAGTTGCTCTAAAGTCATATCAGTTAAACCCTCAACCCAAGCTTGACTATCATTTAAACAGGGTATGTAGCGAAACTGCTCGCCCCCAGCAGCCATAAAGGTGTCATGGCATTCGATACTGATTTCTTCAAGGGTTTCAAGGCAATCGGCCAAAAAGCCCGGGCATACCACGTCAACCCGCTTGACCCCACTTTTAGCCATGGCTTCAAGGGTAGGTTCTGTGTAAGGTTGCAGCCAAGCGGCTGGGCCAAAGCGGCTTTGAAAGGTAACCTGCACTTGCTCATCAGACAAATTAAGCCGTTGCGCTAAAGCGCGAGCCGTTTCATAACTGTCACGACAGTAGGGGTCACCCATATCAGTACATTGCTTGGGCAGACCATGAAAACTCATGACCAGCTTGTCTGGGTGACCATTGGCCTGCCAGTATGCTTGAATTTGGTCAGCCAAAGGGTTGATATAAGCGGGGTGAACATGGTAGCGCTTAATGTGTCGCAAAGCGGGTTGGTCTCGCATGTGTGACGCCACCCGATTCACCTCATCGACCACAGTTGCAGTGGTACTTGACGCATATTGTGGGTAAAGCGGAATTGTCAAAATATGGTCACAACCCTGGTCGCGTAGCGACAGCATGGCTTGGGCAATAGACGGCTTACCGTAGCGCATACCTGCCACCACGGGTATGTCATAACCGCGGTCAGTCAGTGTCTGCTGAAGGCCTTCTGCTTGCTTCAGACTGTAAACCATAAGGGGCGAGCCACCCGGCATCCAGATGCTGGCATAGCGATGCACCAGTTTACGTGGGCGTATTGCTAATATGGGGCCGTTAAGTATGAACCACCAAATGAATTTTGGAATTTCAATCACACGCGGGTCTGATAAAAACTCGCGTAAATAGCGCCGAATAGCGGGTGCAGTGGGGGCATCAGGCGTACCCAAATTTACCAATAACACGCCTACTTTGCCGCGATGAAAGGGCTCAGGCCAAACTTTAAGACGCGTAGGCTTAGCTTCAGGCCAAAAACGACCACGCATGCGACGAGAATCTTGATGTGAAGACAAAGCAAACCTCAATTGTTAGGTTCTGGTACATTTTTATGGCCCAAACTTTGGGCGCCCCCAGCATGGCTTAAAGCGTTAGAAAGTAACCGAGATGTGATGTCAACGATGGGAATAACCCTTTCGTAAGCCATTCTAGTGGGCCCAATGACCCCAAGCGTACCGACCACTTGACCGTTGACGCCATAGGGTGCGGTAACCACAGAAAGATTTTCCATAGAAACAAATTGCGAGTCGCCACCAATATAAATTTGCACGCCTTGGGCGCTGCGGCTGACATCAAGCAATTGTAATAGCTCTGTTTTTTTCTCAAAAACAGAAAACGTACGCCTTAAACGATCAAGGTCAGACGCTAAATCGGTAACATCAAGCAGCCGCCTTTCACCTGAAATGACGACGTTATCAAAATCGTCAGTTTGCTGATCGCCCGCATCAATAGCCGCTTGCATTAAGTGCGACATATCGGTTCGCAGCCGATCAAGCTCGTTGGTTAAGGCTAAGCGAACATCTGCAAAAGGCAGACCTGAATAATGGTGATTAAAAAAGTTTGCCGCTTCAATTAACTCTGTTGATTGATAATCACGGGGAGGCGTCAAAATACGGTTTTGAACATCGCCTTCAGGGGTCACAATAATAAGCAAAATGCGCCGCTCAGACAAACGCATGAACTCAATATGCTGAAACACTTGGGCGCGTTTAGGGGCCAGCACGACCCCTGCAAATTGCGTTAAATTTGATAATAATGAGGCCGCGGCATTAACGGCCCGGGTCGGGTCTGTATTGGGTAATACATGCTGAACCTGCCCTTCTGGCAACAGCTCAAAAGACTGTGAGGCCAAAATGCGATCAACAAACAAACGATACCCTTTAGGGGTCGGTACCCGCCCAGCCGAGGTATGCGGGCTATGAATCAGGCCACTGTCTTCAAGATCAGACATCACATTTCGAATCGTAGCGGGCGATAGCTCAAAGACTTTTGACAGGGTGCGCGAACCCACCGGTTGGCCATCAGCTATATACCGTTCAATTAAGGCTTTTAAAAGCGCGTGGGCACGATCATCCATCATGTTTTAAGTTTACCCTGTCGTTGCACATAATTTAGAGAGTCAACCTATATAATCAAGTCAATCTGTTTAGGGCTCAGCCATGTCATTTTCAACTGTTGCATTGATTGGTCGATACCAAGACTCTCAGCTTAGTGCTCACTTACGTGCGCTGGGTGATGTTTTACGTCAAGAAAATTGCCACGTACTGATTGAAGCCGACACGGCAGAGCACTGCCAAATCACTGAATATGAAAAAGCCAGTTTTACTGAAATTGGCCAAAAAGCCGACTTAGCCATCGTGCTGGGTGGCGATGGCACCATGCTTGGCGCCGCCCGTAACCTTGCCCCATGGGGTGTACCCGTTGCAGGCATCAACCACGGCCGGCTGGGGTTTATTACTGATATACCCTTGCAAAATGCCCTTGCGGCCGTTAAAGACTTGTTGGCAGGGCGGTTTGAAACAGAATCTCGTATTTTGTTGCATGGCGCTGTTACCCGCGGCGACCAACGCATGTTTGCTGCAACCGCTTTAAATGACGTGGTGATTAATCGCGCTGGCCGAGGTGGCATGATTGAAGTGCGGGTTGAAATTGACAGCAACTATATGTTTACTTTGCGGGCAGACGGCTTAATTGTCGCCACCCCAACCGGCTCAACTGCATACGCTTTGTCTGCCATGGGGCCTATTTTGCACCCCAGCTTGAGCGCCATGCTGTTGGTGCCCGTTGCACCGCAAACGTTATCTAACCGCCCTATAGTGATTTCAGACCAAAGCGTGATCACGCTTACGGGACTCAGTATGGCTCGTAGCGAAGGGGGATCAAGCGTACATTTTGACATGCAAACTTGGTCAGACTTGCAACCAGGCGATCGCATCACAATCGAGCGTGCGCCTAATACGGCAAAATTTGTACACCCCACGGGTTACAGCTTCTTTTCCACCTTACGAAAAAAGCTGCACTGGAATCATATGCCCAATACAGGCGACAACGAGTCTTAACAAATGCTCAGAGAATTATTTATTCGTGACTACATTATTGTTGAAGCGCTTGAATTGTCTTTTGAATCAGGCTTTACCGTATTCACTGGCGAAACGGGTGCCGGCAAGTCAATCTTAATTGACGCTTTAGGTCTAGTGCTGGGCGAGCGCGCTGAAACTGACGTGGTACGTGCGGGTGCCACACGCGCTGAAATCAGCGCTACATTTGACGCCCCCGCATTAAGTAATGACTGGTTGCAAACACAAGGCTTTGACTGCAACGATGACGGTTTAGTGTTGCGCCGCGTGCTTGACCCGCAAGGGCGCAACAAAGCCTACATTAATGGCTCACCCGCCACCTTGGCACAATTACGAGAGCTCGGTGGTTCGTTAATCGATATTCACGGTCAACACGCCCATCAAAGCCTACTTAAAGAAGACTTTCAACGCGACATGCTTGATGCGCAAGGTGATTTGTTAACCCTACGACAAAAAGTAAAAGAGGCTTGGCAACACTGGCAAGCGACACAACGTCAACTTGATGCGGCTCAAACAGGCGCAGCCACGCAAGCCAGTCAAATTGAACAGTTGCAATGGCAAATAGACGAACTCGCCCAATTAGCCGTCAAACCAGGTGAGTGGCAGGCTGTTTCGCAAGAGCACACCCGCCTGTCTAATGGCCAATCTTTAATTGAGGGTGCCAGCGAGATTTTAAATACGCTTGAAGACGAACAGGCTGGGGTTTTGCGCATGGTTGACCGCGCTTCACATCATTTAAGTGGGTTGGCTAAACATGATGCGGCCCTACAAAACCCAGTTGCCTCGCTTGAAACAGCCCGTATTGCGCTAGCCGAGGCACGTTCAGATTTAAATAGTTACCTCATCGACCTAGAGCTTGACCCTAATCGTTTAAGCGAAGTTGAACAACGCATGCGCGCATTATTTGAGGCCGCACGAAAGTTTCATTGCGAACCTGAAGTATTGGTTGAATTGTACAAAACCTGCCAAGATCAACTTCAAAACTTAAGCCTGGGTGCCGATATAGGCGCATTAACTGAAGCGACGCAGGTTGCACAAAAAACATTTAGTGATACTGCGCAAAAGTTATCAAAGGGTCGCCACAACATTGCTAAATCTTTGGCACAAAACGTCACCCTGTCAATGCAGCATTTAGCCATGCAAGGTGGCCGATTCAACGTGAATGTTCAAGCCGCTAAACCCTCTAGCCACGGCATTGATCATGTCACCTTTGAAGTGGCAGGTCATGAGGGCACGGCAACTAAACCGCTAGCAAAGGTGGCTTCAGGTGGCGAATTAGCCCGTATTTCGTTGGCTTTGTCAGTGTTGGCCAGCCAAACCGCACGCGTACCCACATTAATATTTGACGAGGTTGACACAGGCATTGGTGGTGCGGTTGCTGAAATGGTGGGTCAACTGCTGCGTGAACTGGGTGCACGCCATCAGGTACTGTGCGTCACCCATCTGCCCCAAGTGGCTTCGCGTGGTCAATTTCATTTTGAAGTCAGTAAAGTTAAAAAGCCTAATGGTGCCGTGTCTGAAGTGCATGCACTTGATGACACAGGCCGAGTTGAATCAGTTGCAAGAATGTTGGGGGGTATAAAAATTACCGCCACCACTCGGCAACATGCGAGCGAGATGTTGAAAAATTGATCTTAATCGACTCTCGCAGACGTTTACGTGCAACAATCACATCGCTACAGTATATGTATAGGCGAAGCGTTCAAACACATACTGTTGCATTGACAAGCCAGTCAAAAATTAAGACTTAAATAAGGTTGCCACATGAAGTTTATTAATTTGTCAGTTTTTTCTGCATTAATTGTGTTGACTGGCTCGGCCTTTGCGCAAACCGCTTTTGAAGGTTTTTATGGCCAAGTCTCAACAGGCTATGAAAAAAACACAGTTGAATCTGTCAATCTAACCGGTACTGACAATGGCCAGCTACCCAATGTCAGTACAAGTTCGAGCCCCAGTGCTAGTTCTGCCCCCCTTGTATTGGGTTTGGGCTATACCTTCAAGCTTCAAGAAAAATTTACGTTGGGTCTAGGCGTTGATTACTCTGCCGTGACACAAACAACACAAGCCAGTGGATTTTCTTACCCAAGTATAAGTAGCAACACGTACGACTACGATTTTTCAATATCTAACCGTTTCAATATATTTATTGCACCGGGGTATGCCATTGATGATAAAAAATTGGCTTATGTGAAATTAGGTTACTCAAACCAAGACGTTCAGTACAGTCAAACAAATTGCTGCTCTTCACCCTCAAACAAAGCCAATGTCAGTGGTTATGTATTAGGCTTAGGGTATAAGCAAATTATTAGTGACGGCTTATACGGCTTTGTTGAAGCCAATTACTATGGTTACTCAAAAGCCAACATGTCTTCAACATACTCTGATGGGCCTGGCGGTACCGTTTCAGCAAACCCTAATTTGAATGCCTATAACGTTTTAGTCGGTTTAGGCTATAAGTTTTAAAATCTAAGCCTATTAGTTATTGGCCTAGTGTGTCTTTAACAGCACATTACATCACCTCTTCGGGTTTTTTTAGAATAAGTCATGTACTGCCACAAACACCTGTGAGCTTTCCGCTTGACCCTTAAAGCTGGCGTGAGGTTAGGGTTGATAACACAGCCCATGCAGATCGCGCTAGCCGCTGATACCGACAACACGAGTGAAACCGTTCAAGCTGCATTTGCCAACATTCGATTCGTTGACGAGCAGACGGCATGCACGCCCTAGACAACAGGAATAGTCTATGCAGCATCAAATTGCGAAAGCACCCCAAGCAACTGAAGTAAACCTTGAGACCTACGCACGGCGCTGGGCTTACGAGCACTTTATAACGTTTGATGTGCCGGTTATATCTAGAACTATGCAACTCGATATTACAAAATTACGAGCACACATTGAGACGCATAAACTCAGCTTTATGCTGACATTCGGCTTTTTAGTCACAAAAGCTATAAATGATATTCCTGAATTTCACCACCGCATACAAAACGATTTACTTGTCGATTTTGATCGGGTCATACCCTCTTACACAGCATTAACGGCTAACAATATTATCTGCTTTGCTAAAGGTAATTACTCGGGCAATTTCAATCATGATTATGCATACAACGCCGACAGGGTTGCCAGAGCAAAACAAGGGCTTGATCAAAACAATCTCGATAAAAGCCAAGGGCAGATATTTATAACCAACATACCTTGGTACAGTTTTACGTCTATTCACCACCCCTATTCTAAAAATAACGCATCGATACCTATCATTAGCACCGGTAAAATTTATCAAGAAAATAGTCGTGAAAAAATCCCATTTGCCATTCAGACTCATCATGCGCTGGTTGACGGTTATCACGTCGGGCTTTTTATGGAAAAACTAGAGCATTTTCTAGAAAACCCACATGAAACAATTGCAGCTCAAAAGTAAGTTTTACGCATGTAAAAATATTTAAAGAGTCTGATTTGAATTTTAAGTTATTGGTATGTTGAGCGCAGTGATGCCATCAACCGATACCCTTGGCACGCTGCTATCTGTATTAGTCTGGGTAGTGTGGGGGTTTGGCGCCGCTGTGTTGCTAGCAGGCGCTTTGGGTGCACATTGGTTTACCAGCCGACGCCAAGGTAAATTATTGCAAGCCTAAGGGAATATTGAACATGTGATCCGGGGTTATTATTTTGTGATGAATACGGTATTACAAACACCAGAAGACATACGCCAACACATATGGAAAGAGCTCGGGCGCGCCACGCACGATCGTCATCACGCTTGGCGCACGCCAGTTCTGGCGACAGCAACTGTTGACGCCGGCGTGAACGCACGCACTGTCGTGCTTCGTCGAGTCGATGCGCTTGGTCAAGTGCTTGAAATCTACACAGACAATCGCAGTTCGAAAGTATCTGAACTGACTGCGCAACCCCTTGCGTGTTTAGTCTTTTGGAGCCCGCGATTGCGTTGGCAGTTGCGCGTGCATGCAAAGTGGTCTGTTCAAGCCACAGGTGTCGATGTTGCGTCACGATGGCAAGCGGTTAGACAAACCAGAGCTGCAGGCGACTATATGAGCCAAATTCCACCTGGTGCCTTTTTGCCTAATGACGGGGGTAAGACTGAAGTTGATATTAAGGTCAATGCCGATTCTGATGCAGAGATCGACGCTAAAGTTAATGTGAATCTTGATTATAAATGTGATGCAAACATTGATACTGTAGTCGATGCACTCACACAAAACGCTGACGAGAACTACTTTACAGTTTTACGAGCCCAAGTCGTTGAAATAGATTGGCTTGAACTCGGCCGCGAGGGGCACAGACGCGCCAAGTTGGTAGAAAAAAAATGGCAATGGCTCAACCCATAAGGCTTTGGTGGTCGTGATTTTGCAGTTTTTTTCTAAACCCAGCAAGAAATTTTGATGGTGCAACTCGGTATCGAATCGAGGTAAACGGATTTACAACGAAACATAAAGCTAAAATATTTAATAGAACCAATCAAGCTCCCTAATTTGCTTGATCAGCAACATTGTTCCTGAGAACAACAGAATAAGCCCGACTGATCGCTTCATGGCGACTTGACTTAATTTTGTATGAAACTTTGTACCCGCTCTAATACCGATAAACAATGGAATGATCATAACCGTTGCCAAAATCATCACGTCTTGACTTAGAATTAGTCCGGCCACGAGCATGAAGACAAGCCTTAAAAAAGTTAGCATAAAAATAGCGAGAGCCATGGTTGCCCTCAGAATCTTTGGGCTGTCAATACGCATGGCTAAATACGAAACATAAACAGGGCCACCCGTTGCAAACAAGGCCGTAAAGACACCCCCAGCCGTGCCAAAAAGTAGTGCCCACCAACGGTTAATGACTGTGTGAGTTTGTGTTGGCATTTGCATTAAGACACGCATACCGTTTGCAGCAGCAAAAATGCCTAGCGTCAGTAGCAGTGGCTCACTTGGTGATTTCATAAGCAAGATTATGCCTATGCCCATACCAACTAAGGTAAAAGGCAACAACCAAATAAGCTCTTGCTTATTTGCATCACTCGAAACCTTTCGCCCTAAATATAATGAAGCACCAATATCTAAAATAACCATCATGGGCACTACCGTGGTCAACGGATAAAGTTGTACCAGTAAAGGTACCGCCACAATTGAGGACCCAAACCCAGATAAACCAAAAATAAAATAGGCAGAAAAAATGATCAGTATTGCAAAGGCTGAAGGAATGGGCTGCAGAATCTCGAAAATATAGAGCCTATTTATTTGTATGATTAATTAAACAATCTCTTAGAAAAATATATTCTTAAATCGTCTCTTCTACCAAAATCGTTTCACCTGGTTTGACTAAAGTAAATTGAACAGGCTCATTTTTAATAATTAACTTTTCATTTTCTAATTGTACTGTGGTGAAATATGAGGTTTTTAAATCGCCCGGATTTGGAAAATCTTCGCGATAATGAGCCCCACGCGAATTTTCACGGGCAATGGCCGCTTCAGTGATTGACTGACTCACCAAAATAAGATTCCGAAGGTTCATCCAATCGTGCCAAGTTAAATTGTAGGCACGATCAATGTCACCTATGCCCATTTGGTGAAGCGTTAGCGCTAATTCACTTAGCTTTATACGGGCGCGAAGCAGGCTTTCTTGCGAACGTGAAATGCCAACATCGTGCCACATACAATCAGCAAGTTCATCGCGTATTGTTTCAATGTTGCCAGGTGCGCGATTTAATGGCGCTTCATGGGCCTGAATGCTGGTAGTCAATTGATCAATATTGAAGTCGGGTAAGATTTTATTAACAACCCATCTTGCCATTTCATCACCGGCAATACCACCAAAAACAGTAGAGTTTGCAACGCCGTTGCCACCCAGTCGGTTGGCGCCATGCACACCACCGGTATCTTCGCCAGCAGCAAATAAACCCGGTAAATCAGTACTGCAATCTTTGCGGAATATGACGCCGCCCATCATGTAATGCGCCGTGGGCACCACTTCAACTAGATCTTCTGCTAGGTCAAAACCACTGTCTGCACAACGCTCAACCATACCTTTAAATAATTTGCGAACCTTATCTGGGCCTAAATGGCTCATCTGAATATATACACCGCCATTGGGGCTTGACCGACCAGCGAGAATTTCTGAATTAATTGAACGCGAAACTATATCACGCGTTGCGCGTTCATTTCGGGGGTCGTAATGACTCATGAATCGTTCTTTATTGCCATTAAGCAAGAACCCACCTGCGCCACGCAACCCTTCTTCTAATACCGTACCGGTCATGCGGGTGCCTGGGCCTGCTAATAAGCCTGTGGGGTGAAACTGCACCATTTCCATATCTCTAAGCTCTAAACCCGCCCGCAATGCCATCGCTAGGCCATCGCAACTTTTGTCACCTGATGGGGTATGGTACTTGTACATCGTTGGGCCACCACCCGTCGCGAGTAAGACGGCCTTAGCGCGAACCATCGCAAATTCACCAGTTTGCATATCGAGCATAAGCACACCAGCCAATGATTTTCCATCAACGCTATGAATCAATTCGACGGCTCGATACTCTTCTAGCCGGTTAATACCTCGCGCCCAAACCTGTTCGGCCAATCGATTAATAATTTCAATGCCGGTTAAATCGCCCTTATGTACCGTTCGATCAAAAGTTTGACCCGCAAATGCCTTTTGATGAATCGTACCATCGGGGTTACGATCAAAAAAACAGCCCAACTCATTTTCAAGTTCACGAATACGTTCGACGGAAATGCTCGCAAGCGTCCAGGCTAATTCTTGATTACAGAGCCACTTACCGCCCTCGATGGTGTCCATAAAATGGCGTTCAACCGAGTCACCCTCAGCCAGCGCCACGTTATACCCACCCTGCACCATACGCGTACAACCACATTTACCCAGCAAGCCTTTTACGGCGATGGTAATGTGAAGATTTGGGTTTGTCTGATGGGCATGCAATGCTGCAAACAAGCCAGCACCACCAGAACCTAAAATTAAAATATCTGTTTCAAGTGTCTTGATATTAAGTTGATCATTCATGAATCGATTCCCAAACTTTTTAATACGTCTACTTTGTTTCGAGCAACATCGCATTGTACGTCTTGGTAAATACTGCCACCATGACTGTCCATCGCAACCAATAATGGACCAAAATCATGAATTTTAAATTTCCATAGCGACTCAGGGTTCAGATCGTCCATATCAACATCTTCAATTTGTTCGATCCAGGTTGTTTCTAACGCTGCAGTACCACCGATGATGGCTAAGTAAGCACCACCCAACTCTGCAAAAGCGCTCGCTGAACCCTCACGCATGCCGCCTTTACCCACAATTATGCGCACGCCATTTTGAATCATTAAGGGGCGGGTAAAGCGTTCCATACGGTCTGACGTCGTGGTGCCAATACAAATGGGTTGATAGCCAGCGGGATACGTTTCACTAATCGAAACTTTGCGCACATTTGGGGCGGTATGAATAACAGCATGACCTGATAAGTCAAACTTGGTCTTGCGACCCCGATCATACAAATACATTTGCGTGGCATCTCGTATGCCAAACAACGTTCTTTGTAACGTAACCGTATCGTTAATTTTTAAGCGACGAACATCAGTTTCGCTAACCGGTGTTGGAAGATCATAATGGGCCATTGATTTTTTCCTAAAAGCCGAATTCAACGCCCTGGGGCGTGAATATGGCACGTGCACGTCGGGCAGAATGGCACTGCATATTGACCGCAACGGGGTTCATTGTAATGTGGGTCGCTGCTAATTCAACGTGCACGGCAAAAGCCGTTCCGTCACCGCCCAACCCTTGTGGGCCAATACCCAACAAATTAACAGCGATGCTTAATTCTTTTTCAAGCTTGGCGCCCTCTTCATCTGGACATTCACTACCTATCGGTCGGGTTGCTGCACGTTTGGCCATGGCTACACACTGATCTGATGTGCCCCCAACGCCAACACCGACTATGGTTGGAGGGCAGGTTTTACCACCTGCACTCACCACACTCTCGACCACAAACGCTTTTACACCCAACATGCCGTCTGCTGGAATCGCCATTTTTAGAAATGAGTTATTTTCTGAACCGCTACCTTTTGGAATCATTTCAATTTCTAACGATTCATTTTCAGCACTGAAATCAATATGAATTGCAGGCATGTCGATACCACAAGACGTGTGATTATTTTTTCGAGTGATTGGGTGAACAACTGAAGACCTAAGTGGGTACTCTGTGGTGGCCCTTTCACAACCCATACGAATAGCGGCTTTCAATGCCATGCCGTCAAAATGAACATTGCGACCTACTTTAACGTTATAGATCGGTAACCCGGTATCTTGACAAAGCAGATTGTCTTCTCGTTCAGCAACGACGATGTTAGTGATCATCGTCTGCAACACAACTTGAGCCCGCGCATGGGTTTCAGACTTTTTCAAGCGATCAATGCCAAGTTTCACATCATCAGGTAATTTTTTAAGGGCTCGTATGTATAACTCTTTACATGTGTCTTGAACCAAGTTCATATCTAACTGCATATTTTTTTCCTGTTAGTCAGCTAAGACTAAAAATAAAATACCGAAAATAATTGAAATCACAATGGCGGCTTGTATCCAGCCTTTACGAAGACCGCGCCATGTTCCAAACTCAATCATCAATAGGCGAACACCACCAATTAGGTGAATGGTTAGTAACGTAACTAACCCCCACTCACCAACTTTGATAGCCCAAAAATCAGATAGTTTTAAATACTGATCTAAAGCACTTGCACCTTTTAAAGATTGCGACAGAATAAAAAAATGTAGTGGCAAAAAACAAGCCAAAAGTAGGCCTGAATATCGATGGGCTGAGTACATGAAATACGACAAGTGTGATTTGGCACGCCGATCTAAGGTTGGTCTATTGCTCATAAACTGCCCCCACCTGTGAAGACACCTATTACGGCAACTGTACCCATCACCAAAATGAGACAAGCCAAAACCCAAGGCAAAATAATGACTTTTTCGGAACTTGGAAAATTTTCACGCAAAATATTCGCAACCCCTATAGGTGCGTGCACAAAACAAGCCAAAACAAATACTTCATAAAAAATAGCAAACACCCAGCTGCCTTGGGTGCGACCTAAAATCTCGCCTGCAGACAACCCGCCACGAATGGCATAAAACATGATCAGTAAGTGAATGGCAACACATATACCAAGCACCATCGCGCTGATGCGCTGGGCGTACCAGAGTTTTGCCTGTAAAACGGCCGTACGAATGGCGGATGACTGAATAGTTGTTGCACTCACAATTTGCCCCACTGACTACCGCGCACTGCTGCGGTAGCGACTAATTTCTTTAAGCCTGAAATACCTGCAGTAGGTGATAATTGTTTTGGGCACCGTTCAGTGCAACTTCCATGCGTATGACATGTATGGCAACCCGCGTCACCTGCAACCGCTCGCAAACGATCTAACTGCTGAACGTCACGCACATCGTTGGTCAGCGTCCAAGCGCGATTCAATGCAGCTGGGCCTAAGTAATCAGACCTACTTGCAACGACATCGCAAGAAGCGTAACAAACGGCACAACCAATACATTCGATACCTGCGTTAGCAAGTTGTCGCGCCTCTGACTCGGGCTTAACCTTGGCAAAATCATCAAAACGGGTTTGCTCGCCCTTAAAAAAACCTACGGCGCCTTTCCATTTATTAAAGAACTCACGCATGTCAGTCGCGAGATCTTTAACGACAGGTAAATTATTGAGTGGGGCAATTTCAAGCGAATTGCCTTCTACAATTTTTGCAACATGGGTTCGACACGTCCAACGCGCCACGCCATTAACCGTCATGGCGCAAGACCCACACATACCCACCCGGCATGCAAAGCGATAGCTTAAAGTAGGGTCTATTTTTCGCTGAATGTAGGTGACCACATCAAGCACCGTTTGATTCGAATTACGGGGTACAAGGTATTCTACAAACTCACCTTGTTCCTTTCCGCGCCAGACTTTAACTTTAAGATTATTTTCAGACATATTAAATTGTATCGACTGATAACAAAAAAATATATCGAATAGTTTTTTGTTTGAGATAAATAATTTTTTTACTATAATATAGTTTATGACTAGCATACGCGTACTTAAAAACTACATTTCTATCACTCGCCACACCAGTGTCGCAGCTGCTGCGCGAGAAATCGGGCTCACTGCTGCGGCAGCTGGGCATCAGTTACAGCACCTTGAAAAAGACATAGGGGTTGAGTTATTTGATCGTACCAAGCGCTCATTAGTGCTCAATAGCCAAGGCCGTGCCCTCATTGAACCGATTCAAGAAATTATTGCTCGATATGAAGCATTGAGTGCTCACTTCAAAACTGATATCGGCGGCACAATTGTGTTGGGTGCATTGGTGTCAGCTTTGATGGGGCAATTTGGGCAAGCACTTAATATGCTCAAGCACGACTACCCTGAGTTAGAAATAAAGTTAATCGCAGGCTTATCAAGTACTTTTCTTGAGCTCGTACTCGAAGGTAAAATTGACGCAGCCATTGTGACTGAATCACCTTTTGCGTTACCGCAAAGCGCCACATGGACAGAGCTTTACAAAGAACCTATGGTACTTATTTTGCCTTACAGCGACCACAAATCATACCAAACCAAAAAGATTGATCAACCCATACCCATTGCTCTGCCATTTATTCGTTTTGAACAAAAAACATGGACAGGGTACTTGGTTGATCAAGCTATTAAGATCAATAAACTAAAAGTTATTGAGGGTATGGAAATAAACTCTGTTGAGGCCATTATTGAATTGGTTCGACAAGGTTTTGGCTACTCTATTATTCCGCAATTGGCTAACATTGACTGGAACAGTGACAAAAGAGCACGCATTCAGGTTTTACCTAGAAAAACAATTTACCGCCGTGTCGGCTTACTAGAGCGAAACAAACACAGCCGTCAAAACATCACAGAAGTTATTAAGCAACTTTTTTTAGCAAACTACAAAGCCTCTGTGTAAATGCTTAGCGCGTCATCTACAGTTATTTCGCGTGGGTTGTTCATCAATAAGCGAGATTGCAGCATGGCATCGGTTGCTAACTTCTGCATATCATTTGCTGTCATTCCCACCTCACTTAAACGCATAGGCAAGCCCAAATCACCCGCTAACTCACTTAAATATTCAGCAAGTTGATACGCTTGCTCATGCGTAGACCCATTTAGGCCTGGCTTGATAATGGCACCAAGCTCTGCATACATGACGTGTGAAACGTCTATATTGAAACGCATAACAGGCCCTAAAACCAAGGAATTAGATAGACCGTGTGGCACATGAAACCTAGCACCAATTGGGTAAGCCAGTGCGTGAACACCGGCTACCGCTGAATTCGTAAATGCCATACCCGCTAAACAGGCGCCAAGCAGCATATTTTCACGTGCGACGACATCATCACCCGATTTCACAGCTTGGTGAATATTACCCGCCAACATACGAAGAGCCTCTTTTGCCAAACAATCTGACAACGGGTTTTTTAAGCGCTTCGTCGTGAATGCCTCAATAGCATGAACCATAGCGTCAATACCTGTTGCTGCCGTTACGTGAGGGGGTAGACCCAACGTGAGCTCAGCATCAAGAAGCGCAACATCTGGCAATAAATAAGGCGAAAGAACGCCTTTCTTCTCGCTTTCACTAACGGTAACGATTGAACTCTTAGTGACTTCAGAACCAGTACCTGCAGTCGTTGGCACCAGTATTAACGGTAACCTAGGGCCTTTAGCCATGCCAACACCGTAGGCATCAGTTAATTTTTGCTGACCGGGCAGCAGTAAAGCAACGAGCTTAGCAACGTCCATTGAACTTCCACCGCCAAAACCAACGATATAGTCTGCCTTGCAAGCTCGACCCGCTCTAACGGCTTCATCAATAACTTGAACAGGTGGGTCTGCTTGAACATCTGAAAAAATTTTGACAGCTAGGTTTAATGCTTTGAATTTAGTTAACGCTTTATCTAACAAACCGGCTGACAGAACCCCCGCATCGGTCACAATTAAAACTGACTTACCACCCCTATCTTGAATGATTTTGGCAAGACTTGCCGAACACCCTCTTTCTACATAAATAGAACCAGTTGAGTCAAAATTAAATCGCATATTGCTACCTTTATATTATTAAATTATTTAAAGCTAAAAACTACGTTACCGAAAGCTTTGAATATCTTAAAATAACTTCAGTCGTTAATGAAGAAGCTTCCCACTGCGGCATGTGCCCAACATCTGCAATCAAATGAAGCGCAACAGTTGCTGGGGCATTTAAAGCATGCTGCCAAGGTATGATCATGTCGGCTTTACCATGCAATATGGATACTGGACAAACTAGAGACTTCAGATCATTGAAAATATTAATCTGTTGTATGCCTTGACAGCTAACTGCAAGAATCGTTTTTTCTAAACCATCTCGATAAATATCAATGCGATCTCTCAACTCGTTCATATAGACATCAGACGGAATCGTTTTAGCATGTGTCAGCTTAGCTAATTCTCGTTGCATTACTGCATTGTTTTTTGAATTGATGACGCCTTTTAAAAATGTATGTTCAATTTCTGTTCCAAGCCCGAGAGGGGAAATCAAAACTAATGCGTGTACAAGTACCTTCGACTTAACAGCAAGCCGAGTAGCAATTGCAGCGCCTAATGAATGACCAACCAAAATAGAATGTGCACCTGTCTTAAATGCAAGTACTTCACTTACAGAATCGACTAGTTCATCAAAATTTTCGACTGACGCACGACTTTCTCCGTGATTGGGCAAATCAACTGCTAAAACGCGTTGCCCAGAACGACTTAGACTTAATGCAAGACTCGCCCACGCCTCGATATCTGCAAACAAGCCATGTATTAAAACAATATCTGGGGAATTTTTTTGTGGTGTTGTTGGTTCCCAAGTTCTCAACCTTATTGAACCAAATTTGGTCTTTATGATTTCTGTACTTATACTTGAATTAATTTTAGGTTTAACGTCTGACGCCATCGACAATCGATTGACATCTGCTACAGTAATTCGCCCGTTTGGTCCCGTTCCTTTTACATGATCAATATTTATTTTTTTAGTAAAAATAAGATTTTGAGCAGCAGGCGATATCAGGCGACGTTCATTTTGAAAGCCCGATACGACTGGTACCTTAAAATCAGTTGAAGATAACTCTTTAAGTCTTGAAAGATAATCAGAATTTTTAATCGCAGTGGTATCGTCTAAAACCAAGTGATTGACTGAAGTAGTGGCTAAATAAGTTTCTAAGGCTTCACCTTTTAATTCTATTTTAGCCAGTGGTGTTTCAAGTTCGATAGTACTGTCAACATTTACAAAATGTTCAATCATTTTTCCATCATATAACGCTGGTATTTCAATAACCGATTTGTCGGTTTCAATTTCAAGCAAAACATCGTCACATTTAAATTCTTGACCGGGCTGAACCTGCCAACTCACAAGTCGTGCTTTGTCTTGAAACTCTCCGGTCGGAGGAAGTGTGAAGGTGATTACGTGTGTCATATTTTCTCAAAATTCATGGTGTAAGAGCACTGTAACTCTTAGGTTAGTTGGGGATTCTAGATTATTTAAAATATTAGTATTCGTCAAAATAAAATTTTTTTTGTTTGCGCCACTTGAATAAGTTTTTTAAAAATTTACTAGCTCAATGCATCGCTCGAACCACCCAACTCTTCTATAGCTAGCAACATGGCTGTACAGTCTTGATCTGAACGGCCCTGTGCACAGGCTGTTCCAAATAATTGACTTGCCACAGCACCTAAGTAAAGCGGCGTCTTGAGTTCTTCGCCTAGTTTGAGCGCAAGTGCCAAATCTTTTCGGCCCAAAACAATTGGAAAATCTGGGGTTATATCACCCGCTAAAACTTTTCTAGGGAAATTTATATTAATCTGACCACGACCCGCTACAGTATTTTGCAAAACTTCTGTCGCTGTAAACATGTCAATGCCAGCTTTACTTGCCATAGCCAGCGTTTCAGCTGTTACCACCATACTGACCATACTCATATAATTATTAATGATTTTCATTCGAATGCCCGAGCCCGCTGGGCCTAAATAAATAATCTTATCTGCCATGGCTTGAAAAATAGGTGTAGCGCTGTCAAAGTCTTTTTTGTTACCGCCCGCCATGACAAGTAAGGTACCATTCGCTGCATCTTGTGGTGTACGACCAACCGGCGCATCCATCATTCTTAAACCAGCTTTTGTAAGTTCATTGTTAAGTTCAATGCTTGTAGCAGGAAAAATTGTACTCATTTCAAGCACCAAGGTGCCCTTTGACGCGCATGCAACTACACCCTCTGCAGACAACAAAACCTGACATACATGTTCATCGCGAGGAAGCATTGTGATGATGATATTTACTTTCACACAAACGTCTTTGACAGAGTTGCATACCACACCACCTCGAGATGCAAAATCGGAAGCCCTAGCTTTGTCAACATCAAAGCCATACACATTGAAACCGTGCTTAAGCAATTGACCCGCCATGCCTTGCCCCATGCTTCCAAGCCCAATAAATCCAATATTTTTAACCATGAAACACCTTTGACATAAATTGAAAATCAATTCATTTTAGGATTGAACTCAATAAATTCAGTGATTGCACCTTCGGGCTCGCAAAGATAGAAAACACGTGTTCGGCCTCCTCTCAACGTTTGTGGCGACGATACGATTTTATAACCACGAGCAAACGTTTTTTTATAAACAGAATCAACATCTGCGACCTCGAATGCCATATGACTATAACCAAGATCACATTGACGTCGAGCTAACGTTTCACCCTCTGGCGTGTAGTATTTAAAAAGTTCAACTCGGTAGGTACCCTTCTTTAACATTGCCCAACGAATTACGGCGCCAGATAAGCCAACTACTTCACTTAGTGCCGGCTCACTACGTTGGTCCATTTCACCTTCTAGATCAAAACCTAAAAATCTATATATAAATTAAGTGCGCGCTCAAAATCAGTTACACAAACTGCGGTGTGATGTGCTACTAGAATACTATCTTGCAATATCATTATTAGCTCCTAAGCACTCATCAATTAAATACAGTAAAAAGTCATGCTCGACCACGACGACTGTCAATTTCTTGCAAAGCCTTTTCTACTGCTTCTACCCCTGCCAATGCAGCACGTTCAAGAATCTTAGATACTACTGGTGATGAATTTGCACCGGTAACATGAATAATTTCATGATCAAGATAATCAAACAGCCGGGTTTGTGCTTCACTCACAATACGAGAACCAATTGTGGTGCCGCGAGTTGATTGCTCTGCAATGACTAATGCATTTGTTTTCTTAACGCTTGCTGAAATTGTTTCCCAATCAATACCAAGCGGGTCTAACGTACGTAGATCAATTATTTCAGCATCAATGCCCGTATTTTCAACCGCCTTTTTAGATGCACTGACCATTGTTCCGTAAGTCAAAATAGTGCATCGCTGACCCAATCTGACAGTCTTAGCCTTACCAATCGGTATGATGTAATTCCAGTCTTCAGGCACAGGGCCAGTCGTTCGTAACAGGTCGTTAAATTCGACCATTAGAACGGGGTCATCACAAGCCAACGCTGCATTTAATAAACCGATATAGTCATAGGGTGTTGATGGCGCAATAATTCTCCAGCCAGGGTATAGAGCAAATAAACCACTTGCATCCATCGAATGCTGTGAACCGTAACCCGTTCCTGCAGACACTCGGCTTCGCACAAGTACTCTTACGGGAAATTCACCGCCAAACATATGACGAACTTTTGCAATTTGATTGAAAAGCTGATCGGCAGCAACCAATGAAAAATCAGGGTACATAATTTCTACTACAGTCCTCATTCCATTAAGCGCTGCACCAAGCGCTAAACCTGTAAACCCATTCTCACAAATAGGTGTTCCAATTAAACGGTTTGGAAATCGTTCGCCAATGTTTTTTGTTGCACCTGATGTACCACCACGCAATCGGTGCACATCTTCGCCCAAAATAATGATTTGGTCATTTTTTTCCATATTTCTAAGCATTGCGCTTGAAATCGCATCAACAAATATTGATTCACTTAACGTATTTAATGGCTCATCTTCAATCTCGCGTATCGAAAGGCTAGATAGTTCAGAGAGATCACCACGAATTCCAAAATCAACTGACTGTGGGTCTGGCCACAAAGCTGGCTTAATCTGTTCAGTTTTTTTATCACCATAATTGTCTAATAATTTTCCCAATGCACCATCAACTAAAGCTTGAGCCCTGTGCTCTAACTTTTCAATACCGACATCATCGATTAAACCTTGTTTGCGCAACTGTTCTGGAAAAGTTTTCATTGGGTCTCGTTTAGCCCATTCTTCTTCTTCTTTTTTATCTCTGTATCCAAAAGCACTTCCTTTTTGCGCGCCTGATTGATGCAGATATCGGTATGTTTGTGCCTCTAATAGAACAGGGCCACCCTCTTTCTTAATAATTGCTAGGGCTTCGTTCATTGCACAGCGAGCTGCCAGCACATTCATACCGTCGAACTCAATTGCGGGAACACCTAACGACAAACCCCGTGCAGAAAGACGAACTTCGCGCGTTTGTTCGGAAACATGGGTTGACACCGCGTAAAGATTATTTTCTACAAAAAAAATGGTTGGTGTTTGATAGAGTGCAGCAAGATTCATGGCTTCATAAGATGCACCACTTTGCATGGCACCGTCTCCGAAAAATGCAACAGAGACATGGTCTCGACCATTAAATTTGTCTGCAAATGCATAGCCAACTGCATGCGATGGGTTGCCCCCAACAATTGCATTTGAACCATAAATGCCTGCTTCGGAATAACGCAGATGCATCGAGCCACCTCTGCCACCACAGTACCCTGGGGTTAGCCCCAATATTTCAGCGTATGTTCGATAAATTACTTCGTGCATAGCATCAGGTAATTCTTGAGTTAATGGCGAATAGTTTTTAGGCCTGACATGGTTCAGCGCTTTAGCTAAAAACTGGTGATGCATTCTATGGGTACCATTAATTTTGTCGTGCGAATTCAACACTGACATTGCACCTACCGCAGCACCATCTTGACCAATACTTGAATGGGCAGGGCCATGCAAAATACCTGCGACACTGAGTTTTAAAAGTTTTTCTTCAAATCGACGTATAACGATCAACTGCTCAAGCATGATTAGTAGCTCAGTTTCGTCAATACTCTTTATCATGTCGCGGTCACCGGTGTCAAGTCGCCACCATGGGGTTTTGGTTTTAAGTGCTACTAGTTTTGATGTCATGCATGAACTCCAAGTCAATTTTTAAAAAGCCTTTTTTACTAATATTGATATTTTTTAACTTTTAATTTTAATTAAAATGTAAATATTACTTGGCGGTATAACCGCCATCAAGATAAATAGTTTGTCCGGTCACGAAAGAAGCCGAAGGCGAAGCTAATAAAAGTGTCAAGCCCCAAATTTCTGACAACTCTGCGTTTCGACCACAGCAAGTTTTTTTTTGCCATATCGCTTAAGAGTTGCGAGTTTTGATAAATTGATTCTGTGAGTTCAGTTGGAAAAAGTCCTGGTGCAATAGCATTGCAACACACGCCATCACGCGACCAAGCTTCAGCCATCGCTCGTGTTAGCTGAGTTATACCACCCTTGCTTGCACCATATGCCATACTGTTTGGAAATGCGCGAACAGACTGTAGAGATGCAATATTAATGATACGCCCCCAACTTTTTTTCTGCATAGTTAGTACAAGATTTTGAGCTAACTTAATGAAGCAGAGCTTATTGTTAGAGGTTCAACAGCACCTCCCTTAGGGTTGAACCGATAAAAAAACCATATTCTTAAATTAGCCCTTTCTAATTAATGTCATTCAACATCATATTTAACATGGAAGACGCGCTGTATCGCGACGTTGCTCATAAGCTTTCACATGGGTGTAAGCGGCAAGATGCAGGCCTTCGTCCAACCCTGCAATTCGACATAGTTGTAACATGTCCCCCAAAATTTGCTCTGACTCGATACGTCCGCCTTTTTCGAGGTCACGCAACATCGAAGCTTCATAACTAGAATCAGTTGTTGCAAACAATTTAAGATACGTTTCAAGGAAGCTTTCATCGGGTCGGTAGCCCGCATGTGCAGCAATATCAGCATTGCGGCGCAAGAATCGTTGCATGAGTGCCGTACCTTCCGGTGTACGAGCGATTTCTCCGACGTTGGCGCGCATTAGGCACGTGATGCCCGCCACTGTAGAAAGATGCACCATTTTCATCCACATTTCGCGCACAATATTTTCAGTTGTCTTGACTTCAATGCTTGTCTTAGCCAACAACGACTTGAACTTGTCGGTTCGCTCAGAAAGGCTGCCGTTTTGCTCACCAAAGGTTAGGGTTTGCCAATCGCTCAGTTGTCGAACGACACCCTCAGCGGTAAGCGTTACTTGCATTTTTATCGTGCCGCCCAAAACCTTTTCTGCGCCGAACTCTTGATTTAATCGACTCATATGTGCGATGCCGTTCAAAATGGGCAACACACAGACTGAACTGTTTACAGCAGGGCGTATCGTTTCAATCGCCGAGTCAAGGTCGTATGCCTTACATGCCAGAAGAATAAGGTCGTAATCAGGTTTAATTTCTGACTTAAGCTTTGCCACAACAGGTAAAGAGGCGTTACCAAATGGGCTTTCAATTTTCAAGCTATTCGCTTGCAGCGCCTGCTTGCGCCCTTCCCTAACTAAGAACGTGACGTCTGCGCCACTTTGCACAAGTCGCCCACCAACCATGCCGCCAATTCCACCTGCACCGAGTATTAATATTTTCAATATTTACTCCCATAATTGCCAGCCATAAGGGAAAAATTTAAATTCGTACTCACATCTTTTTTGGCAAACTCTGGCATGTATCGTCAGAGTCAGTCTTTACAGAAGTGATTTCTGCACCACTAAAATGAACAGGTTTAGTATTCGTTTCGTTCACACGTAATGAAAAGACATCAGGTCGTGCGTAGTGCCCAGTGACGTCAAAATCATATTTAGCACGTGGAATGTCATCACGGTCGATATCAGCAACAAGAAGGGCCTCGCCGTCAAAATTAAGTCCGGCTAATACAGTTCCGAATGGATCAATGATGCAACTGCCGCCACGAGAAATAATGGTGTCATCGGCTTTGGTTACCTAACCATAAGCCTCTAGGTAGTCACTTTTGCGTGCAAACTGATTCGATGACAGAACAAAGCAACGCCCTTCTATCGCAACATGACGCATCGTTGGCAACCAAGTGTCACGGCCGTCAGCGGTGGGTGCGCAATAGATTTCGATTCTTTTCGCGAAATGAGCAGCACGCATCAGTGGCATATAGTTTTCCCAGCAGATGACGGCCCCTACCTTACCTAACGGTGTATCAAAAACGGGTATAGTTGACCCGTTTCCAAAACCCAATATCAGACGTTCCGCACCCGTGGGCATGAGCTTTCGATGCTTACCCATGAGTTGACCTTCAGCAGAAAAGAATACGACCGTGCAGTACAGCGTGCCTAAGTCTCGCTCGATAATACCTACTACAAGCTAAATGGCATACCGTTGGGCGATATTGGCAATTTGCTCACAATATGTTCCAGGGACGTCGATGGCATTTTCCCAATACTTGCGAAACGCTTCGCGACCTTCGTCACTGCGATTACCCACCACCGTGCCAAATGATGCACCTCGCGGGTAACCGCCGACATACGCTTCAGGAAAGAGCACTAATCGGGCTTCTTTTAGGGAAGCATCTTTGGCAATACGTTCGATCGTGGCAATGGCATCTTGTGTGTCACGTGCGGGCTTGATCTGCACAACAGCAACGTGAAATTTTTTTTCATCATCATCTTGGAATTTTTATTGTTCGTCGCAAGTTATACATCATGCGCCATAGGCCATGGGCCATGTTTCATGGGTCATGCATTTTTATCTTATGAAGAGTAGCCACGTTTGTCAATTCACGTATAAGGCAATCGCGATATCAACAAAAGGTTTAAGGGAATTTTGGAGGCGCAACCCGGAATCGAACCGAGGTAGGCGGATTTGCAGAACAAGCAACCAAAAATATTATTTTTAAAACAATGACTTTTAAAGCGTAAATGTCGGTGTGTAGCAAAGTGTGTAAGCTAGCAATAAATAAAGAACATGCAATAATTCGTGTCATAAAATTCTAAGATTTAGATGACCACCAAAGATATTTTTTTGTTAAGGCGAGCATTTCTTTAAAGCGCTTTGCACTAACTTATACAAAACTGGCAAATCGCCTTGAATAGTTTTCCAAACGATTTCGAGATCAACTTGATCGTAACCATGTGAAACACGATTGCGCATGGTGTACATAATTTGCCAAGGAATTTCGTCATGCGCAACAGCAAACTCTTTGTGCACACGTAGCACGTTATTAGACGCCTCACCAACGATTTCAATGTTGCGAATCACTGCATCTTGCACTAATTCATTGTTTAAAAAACCAACTTCGTCTAAGTCAGCCGTGTAGCGATCTATGCGCTCAATAGCAAACAAAATTTGCCCCAGGTAGTCTGGCACTCGAAGGCTTTTGGTCATACAGGCACAGCTTCTGCAAGAATGATATGTCGGAATTTCTCAGGCAAAGCCTTAGGTGTCAGCACGTCGACTGACACGCCTAGCAGACGCTCTAATTTCACCTGAATGGCTGCAACATCCATCAACGTCGTTTGCGATGTAGGATCGATAATGATGTCGAGATCACTTTGCTCGGTATCAAGCCCATGAAGAACAGACCCAAACACACGTGCATTGAGTGCACGATGCGCTAAAACCACATTACGAATGGCGGCTCGATTTAACTGAAGTGCTTGAGACGGTTTCATGATTTCCCCTAAATTTAAAGCTGCTTCCAGTGCATGTTATTCAGATTGTATTCAAGAATGACGTACGAAGGAACTTAAAGGGATTTTTTTGGAGGCGCAACCCGGAATCGAACCGAGGTAGGCGGATTTGCAGTCCGCAACATAACCACTCTGCCATTGCGCCAGAAGAAACTGAAAGGGGAAGCTGTTTAGCTTCCCCTAGTATTTGGAGCGGGAAACGAGGTTCGAACTCGCGACCTCAACCTTGGCAAGGTTGCGCTCTACCAGCTGAGCTATTCCCGCTTATTGAACTTGTACTGACTTCACATTGCCTAAGTAATACACTTTAAACACACCTTAAATACAACAATAATTAATAAGGCACGTAGTACTATGCGAAGACCGAGATCTTAGCACAACTACCCATACAGATGTCAAGTTTGACCCCCCATTTTCGTGATTTACAGACCTTAAATACCCTTACCCTGCCATGTCGGGCGCAAGAATTCATATTGCTCAATGATTTAGCGCAACTACCGGCATTATCGGCCTTATACAAAAAAAACCAAAAATCTATTAATACACATGGTTTTACAGATCAGTTCAGTCGCAACAATTTTAGTGAACTTGATACGACTAACCCGCTTAATAAGCCACATAAAGTCTGCGCACTACACATTTTAGGTGGCGGTAGTAACTTAGTTTTGCCTCGTGTTTTACGGCAACCTGTGGTGCACGTTCAACTAAAGGGCATTCGGTTGCTTAAATGTAATGGTGATGCTGTTGGTGATGCTAGTGCTGCTTCTGCTAGCGCTAGTGATAATAATGAACGCAGCAAAACACATAACCGTATTCGCGTTGCGGCAGGCGAAAACTGGCACGATTGTGTGACTTTCGCCTTAAATCAAGGCTGGTACGGTTTAGAAAATTTAGCCCTCATACCGGGTTCAGTTGGTGCTGCACCGGTGCAAAATATTGGTGCTTATGGCGTTGAAGTCGCTCAGTTAGTTGAGTCGGTTGAGGTATGGAACCTTAAAACCGAGCAAATTGAAACGCTATCAGCCCAAGCCTGCAACTTTGCCTACCGCAACAGTCGATTTAAACGTGCAACCGAATCAAATGAAATCATCGTCGCCGTTATTTTTGCATTACCCAAAACATGGCAACCTGTGCTGAACTACCCTGACCTTAAACCCTTAGCTGAACGCCATCTAAAGCACCCAGAATCGATTACAGCGCACGACGTATACCAATTGGTGTGCGAGGTTAGGCAACGCAAACTACCCGACCCTGGTGTCATGCCCAACGTAGGCAGCTTCTTTCAAAACCCAATCGTGCCGCGTGAACATGCAGAAGCCTTAAAAAAAGAATTCCCTCATCTCATGAGCTACCCCCAGGCTGATGGCAGTCATAAACTCGCCGCAGGCTGGCTCATTGATCAATGCGGATGGAAGGGCAAACGATTAGGCCCAGTAGGCATGCATGCCAGCCAGGCCTTAGTGTTAGTTAACCCAGGTGGCGGCGATTGTGACGATGTGATGGCTTTAGCCAACGTGGTGCGTCAAGACGTACAAGCGCGCTTTAGAGTGATGTTACAGATTGAACCGATTTGTTGGGCGGAAACTTAAAATATCAAGGTCGCAATATTATTTTAGGTGATGCGCTAACGCCAGAATCAATATCAAGAAATGCCTGTTGACCTTCGGCTAACGTACGTTCTTCAACCCAGTCAAGCAAACCAAAGACACCACGGTGCAAAGCATCAACCGTTGCCCTCAAATCTGACGTTGTATAGGTATAGGTGCCTAATAAAGTGATTTCTGCCAAAGTGAGTTTGCGCATATCAATTTCACTGGCCCAGTCTTGTAACCCCACATGCATCAACACACCACCCGGAGCAACTGCACTTAATGCTTGCATACGCGTGGCTTTTGCACCGACCGCATCTATAACAAATTCAAACGATGATTCGTCAATTGGTGTGTTACGCGAGTCAATAACATCACAACCAACAGCTTTAGCAAGCGTCTGACGACGCCCGGCATTCAATTCGCTGACCACCAATTGGGTGACACCCAAATGACGCAGCAGCAATGCGGCAAGCATACCAATGGCACCACCACCAATCACCAATACACGGCACTCATGTATGGGGCGAAACAAAGCCTTGATGCTCAAATTAACAGCATGCCAAGCGGTAGCCGCAGGCTCAGTTAACGCAGCAGTTGACGCAGGCATATCTTGAGGAATAGCTACCAATGATGCCGCTGGAATGCTCATGTATTCTGCATAAGCGCCCGCTCGCGTCATGCCCACCATTGTTCGATTTGAACATAGGTTATTACGACCCTGCACGCAATAGTCGCAGACACCACAGACGATCAGCGGGTTACCTGTCCAACGGGTTCCGACATCAAAACCAGGTGCAAGAGATTCAGCGATTTTGCCCACAAACTCATGGCCTAAAACAAGACCTGGTTTGCGACGAGGATCGTGTCCGTGCCAAGCGTGCATATCAGAGCCGCAAATACCGACTGCCTCAATTTGCAGTACCACTTCGTTAGCAAACAATTCAGGTAGACCTAAAGTTTGCAAAACCACTTCACAGGGTTGGGTGTAAACAAGTGCTTTCATGTTTTAGGCTCTAGGCTTTAGTGTTAGTTTGATATTCGTATGATGTGACCTGAACTTCAACGGGCGGTATAGCCCCCATCGACCATTAGAGTTTGGCCTGTAATATAGGCGCTGGCATCGCTACACAAGAAAACGGCTGGGCCATGTAAGTCTTCAAGCTTACCGTTTCGACCCACACAGGTCTGGTTAGCATGATGCTGTGACATCTTCTCATCGTTAAAAACGGGTGAAGTCAAAGCGGTGGGGAAAAACCCAGGCCCTATCGCGTTACACGTGATACCATTTTTTGACCAAGCTTGTGCAATAGCTCGCGTTAACTGCACAATACCACCCTTACCCGCACCATAAGGGGCACTGTTAGCAAATGCTCGATAGCTTTGTAGTGACGCAATATTTAAAATACGGCCCCACCCTTGCTCTCGCATCGCAGGCGCAAGGGCTTGCGTTAAAAAAAAGGGTGCACCTAAATGTAGATCAAGCTGCAGTTGCCATGTCTCAGGCGTGATACTTTCAAAGGGTTCGCGTAAATTTACACCTGCAGCGTTAACCAAAATATCAACACCACCCAGTTTATTTTGAGCTTGATCGGCCACATCTTTTAGCTTAGGCAATGAAGACAAATCAGCTATTAAATATTGAGCCTCAATGCCATGTTCATTGAGGTTGTTCACCGCTTTTTGTAAAGCTTCTTCACGACGCGCAACCAATAAAATATTGGCGCCCGCCGCACCTAAAGCAAGAGCTATTGTTTGACCAATACCTGAATTACCGCCACTGATCAGGGCATGGCGGCCATCAAGTCGAAAAGAGTTGTGACTATTCATAAATTTTAAACCTAGCGCTAAACGTCAACAGCTTTTCCTAAATCAAACGTTATCTCAGGGTAATATTTTGCTAATCGATCATCCGCTGTGCGAGCATGTGCTTCCATGCCTTCAAGTCGAGATATACGGGCAGTGATTTCACCTATGTCACGAGCGGCTTCACGTGTCATACGCTGCCATGTGAAGGTTTTTAAAAACTTATGAACCGATAAACCACCCGAATAACGGGCTGCACCCTTAGTGGGCAACACATGGTTGGGGCCGCTACATTTATCGCCGTAAGCCACCGTGGTTTCTTCACCTAAAAACAGTGAGCCGTAACACGTGAGGTTTTCTAACCACCAATCTAAATCTTTACAATGTACCTCAAGGTGTTCACTGGCATATTTGTCTGAAAGAGCAACCACTTCTTCATTTGTATCGCACACCATCACTTCACCATAATCGCGCCATGCGGCACCCGCTGCGTCACGCGCGGTGGGCGGCAACGTTTCAATTAACTGAGGCATGATTTTCATGACTTCATGCGCTAACTTTTCACTGGTTGTAAACAACCATGCTGGTGACTCATGACCATGCTCAGCCTGCCCCACTAGGTCACTGGCAACTATGGCGGGGTCAGCCGTTTCATCAGCAATGATACCCACTTCTGATGGGCCAGCAAAAACGTCAATTCCAATTTTTCCAAACAATGTACGTTTGGCTTCTGCAACAAATTTGTTACCCGGCCCAACAATCACATCGGCTGGTTTTCCTGTAAATAAACCATAAGCCATGGTTGCAATCGCTTGCACGCCGCCTAAAGTCATGATGACATCAGCACCTGCTTTATGAAAAGCATAAAGCATGTAGGGGTGCATAGGGCCGCCACGAAACGGCCCTGAACAGGCAATAATCGTTTTAACACCTGCAGCTTTAGCAGTGGTGACGCCCATGTAAGCCGATGCAATATGTGCATAACGCCCTGCGGGTGCATAGCAACCCGCTACGTTAACAGGCAAAACCCGTTGACCAGCGGTAACACCTGAATGCAATGTCACCTCAAATTCATTGAGAGAGTCGCGTTGTGCACAAGCAAAGTCATAAACTTGTTTAATTGCAAAGTCTATATCACGCTTAACTTGATCAGGAATGGTGGCACTGATTTCAGCAATTTGTTCAGCTGTCACAATCGGGCTACTGCCATGCCATTTATCTAGTTTTTCAGCGTAGGCTAAAACAGCTTGCTCGCCATTTTTTTCTATTTCAGCCAACATTTCAGTTACAACGGCTTGGGCAACGGCGGTTTCTGTTTCGGGTGTTTTAGATGCTTTTTTGATATAACGAATTGACATGGTTTAAATACCTTAAAATATAAATGTAAGCGCTTACATTTTACTAGGAAAACAAAAATAATACTTGTTTTCCTAGTAATTTATTATTTAATAATTATTTAATATTATTTGCAAAATCACGCAATTTTTTATCATCCATAACCATTTTCATATATTTATCATTAATATAGTCTTTGGCTGGTGGGACTGTTTTTATAGCACCAGTAGATTGCATAAATGTAGCTATTGCGTTGAACCACTGGTCTGTTTGTGACAAACCATTTGCATTATCCATCAGGTTCAGTTGCTGAGCCAAATTGAAAGTAGGGCGTGTGTCAAATTCCTTTTTCATTGAAGCTTCAGATATAGAAACTCCACCAAGGGCGTAGAACTTTTTCATCATTTCAATTGCCTCTGGCTGGTTTGAATTCATCCAGCTCCAGGCTCTTAGGTAAACTGCCAAAAATTTCGCTACATTTTGGGGTTGTTCTTTTGCATATTCACCACGAACAATTAAAGCACCAGGGACAACTGCGCCACCGTCTTTACCAGTGCAAATAACTTTGGCACCCACTTTCTCTTCAAGCGTATAAATGTTGGGTGCCCAAACACCACCTAAATTAGCATTATCAGAAGACATAGCAGATATAATTTCACCCTGCCCCATGTTTTTAATGGTGACGTCTGATTTAGTTAAACCATACTTTTTTAGGCATGACTGAACAGCATAATCACCCGTAGAGTTACCGGTCAAAACGATTGTTTGCCCTTTTAAAGATTTGGGGTTTGCTATAAAATCCGCAGCCGCTTTGGGTGTTGCTAATAATGCATTACCTACAGACTCATCATTAGAAATACCTATTGTTTCAATACCAAAACGAACAAACCCTAAAACAGCAGGTACTGAACCAGTTCCTCCAACATCCCAAGATTTAGATGCAGACGCTGCTATTTGTGGCACACCGGCAGGAAAAATACTGAAGTCAGGCTTAAGGCCCAATTCAGCCCACCAATTCTTTTCAGTTGCTACGTAAAAAGGTAATGCCCAATAAACAGCAGGTTGGTAACTGATTTTAATTTCAGTTAGTGCGTTACTCTGAGCATTCACCTGACTTATGCTCGATGTTGCAATAACGGCTGCACCAAATACATATGATAGTGTTTTTCTTAATTGCATTTATATCTCCTCAGAAAAATTAAAATGTAAATCAATGATCTACGCCTAAATTTTGTTCTCTCAACAATCTCCATATGTGACTTCGTAAATGAACAAATGAACTTAAATCCATTACATCTTCAATACGAGGGTGATTGTCCCAACCTTCTTTTTCACGAACAGACTTAATATCTATTACATCTCTAATTAACCCTGGGCGTCGAGACATAACAACAACACGATCTGCAAGGTAAACCGCTTCTTCAACAGCATGTGTAATAAACAATACTGTTTTTGGGTTTTTACGTGCTAATCGAACTAACTCTTCTTGCATAACGACTCGCGTCTGTGCATCTAAAGCACCAAAAGGTTCGTCCATCAGCAAAACTTCAGGCTCTAATACATAAGCACGCGCAATCGCTACACGCTGTTGCATTCCCCCAGAAAGTTGATGTGGAAAGGCTTTTTCATAACCCTCTAAACCCATCAAAGCAATTAAAGGTATGATTTTTTCATTTCTTTGTGTTGATGAAAAATTCATTGATTTCAAACCAAATTCAATATTTTCGTAAACTGTTTTCCACGGAAATAAAGCAAACTGCTGGAAAACTACAGCTCGATCAGGGCCTGGACCCTTGACCTCTTTACCCGCAACAGTTATGCGCCCTTTGGTTGGCATTTCAAGGCCTGCGACCATTCGCATGCAGGTTGTTTTACCGCACCCAGATGGACCAACAATTGCAACAAATTCTCTATCTGCTACGGTTAGATTAATACCGCCTACTGCTAAAAATTCTTTACCGCCTTGTTTGAAGCTACGCTCAACCGATTCAAAAATAATATCAGCCATAAATTAATTTTCTCTGTAGTTAACAGCAAGTTTTTCAGCTTGCCTCAGTAGTACGTCAATGAACAAACCTATAAGTCCGATTGCAATCATTCCAGACATCACAATATCAGTTTGAATACTTGCTTGACCCTTAACCATCATGTAACCGACTCCACTTGATGCCACAATGAGCTCTGCACCAACCAATGACTGCCATCCCAACCCTGCGGAAATTCTTAGGCCAGCAACAATTGAAGGTATTGCTGCAGGAAACAAAACTTCGATCATGAGTCTAATTTTTCCTGCCCCTAACATCTTGGCCGCTTCAATAAATTTTTTGTCGACTTGAATTGCACCACGATACGTATTGATTAAAACAGGTGGAAAAGCACCCATAAAAATAATCAAAATAGGGCCGCCAATACCCGTACCAAACCATAGGGCTGCAAATGGCACCCAAGCAATCGGTGCAACGAAGCGAACACTGTCAAAAATAGGTGTGATTACCTTGTTTGCAAAATTAGACAACGCCATCAATAACCCTAATGGCACACCTATAGCAATGGCCAATAAAAAACCATACAGATATCTTTGAAAGCTTGATGCAACATGCATGAGCAACGTGTAACCAGAAAATGGCTCGTTCATTAAATTTATTATTTTTATAATTACTTCATGAGGCATCGGTAGAAATATTTTTGGAGCCCAACCAAAGTAAACTGCCCCATACCAAATGCCAATAAAGCATGTAAACCCTAGGCCTGACAACAATATTAATTGACTGGTTTCTAAGCGATCAACATGATTCATGAATGCCTCCAGGGTATGACTATGGACTCGGCTTTTGCAAGCATTTGTGTCATAGACCATCCAGCTAATGCAACACACATCATTCCAACCAAGATCATGGCGGGGTTAATATCTTGCGCAGCTGCATTCAAGATTGAACCTAACCCCAGCACAGCACCAACAAGTTCAGCGGCAACAAGAGTTGTCCAGGAAGCCTGCAACGACAATCGCAAGCCTGTAAAAATCATAGGTAAAGCTCCTGGAATTAAAACCTCTCGATAATAGGCAAAGCGGCTCACACCTAGCATTGCAGCTGCTTCGCGTTGTGGTGTTTCAATTGAACGAACGCCCGCAAAACTATTGATAACAGAGGGTACGAATGCAGCAAAGAAAATAACCATTACTTTTGCTGAGTTGCCTAAACCCAACCAAACGATAGCCAACGGTATCCAGGCCAATGGCGGTATTGGACGCAGCAATAAAAAAACAGGGTTTACAAAGGCTTCTATTTTTCTATTAGCACCCATCAAAATACCTAGCAGTATGCCAACTGATGATGAAACAACAAAACCCATTGTTACCAAAGCTACACTTTGAAGTACATGTTGCCAAAGTTTGCCATTTCCGTAACCGTGTAATGCAATAACCGTAAATGAATACCACGTATCACTTGGGGATGGAAATCTTGAACTAGAAATTGCACCTGTCCACTCGGTTAAAGCAAACCAAACTAGCAGCAACATTAAACAAAAAAAGAAGGGGTAAAGAATTTTTATAATAATTTTAATTCCTTTATTATTTCTTATAAATATTGGAATGGTTACTTTTTATTCTATAAAGTGTAATATTTCTGTAAGCGCTTACATTTTAACCCTTAAATTTCAAAAAAATTTATTTAATTTGCACAAATTAATCAGGACTTTCCCTTACAACACCATGAAAAAAAAATTACAAACAGCCACTATTACTGATGTTGCATCTGCTGCAAATGTTTCAACAGCTACAGTCTCAAGAGCTATCAATAACCCAGACACCGTTAGTACTGTGTTGCGTCTAAAAATTCAGAATGTTATAAAAAAATTAGGCTACATACCGAATGCTGGAGCAAGATCTTTAATGCTTAAAAAATCTGGAACGATTGGTGCAATTGTTCCAACACTTGATAATGCAATTTTTGCTCATGGGCTGGGCGAATTTCAAAGACAATTAAATCAATCGGGCCATCAACTTTTAGTCGCTTGTAGCAATTACGATGCTGAAATCGAAGCTACACAAATTAAAAATTTTTTGAACAAAGGTGTTGAAGGTATTGCTTTATTTGGTACAAGTCAAAATCGAGATGCACTAAAGCTTTTAAAAACAAGAAACATGCCATATATACATATAGGTTCTTTATCACCACCATTAGGCGGTTACGCATCGGGTTTCGATAATCGAGAAGCTGTAAAAATAGGAGTTCAATATCTTTTAGACCAAGGTCACAAGTTTTTTGGCGTTTTAGCTGGTATTACTAACGGCAACGATCGTGCTAAAGGTCGCTTACTAGGTACCGTTGAGCTTTTAAAGAAAAATAAAATTTATCTTGGCTCTGAATCAATTGTTGAATGTCTGTACGAAATAAATAATGCTCGATTAGGACTTACTAAACTGCTAGAAAACAACCCAGAAATAACTGCAATTATTTGCGGTAATGATGTGCTAGCTCTAGGCGCCTTGCTTGAAGCTCAGAAACAAGGTATTAACGTACCAAAACATCTTTCTATTATTGGCTTTGATGATCTAGAAATATCTAGGCATTTAGAACCCAGCTTAACAACTATACATATCGATTCAATCGGTATGTGGGCTCAAGCTGCGAACCATTTACATTCACAAATAAATGGGGTCGACAACTTACCTGGAAAGATCAAAACAAATGTTGAATTAATTGTTCGTAATTCAACATCAAAACCAAATAAAAAGATTAAAAAAATAACCTTAAATACTCAGTACTTCAAAATCTAATGATTTTAAAAATACTGAGTTTTTAGAATCAATTAATTTAAGCGCTTTCGTACAAACGAGTCAGTACAAATTCACGATGGCCCAAAGCTTCAGCAGCAGTCAATCGACCGTTTGCTGTACGCATCATCATTTCAAGCAATTTATCGCCTGCACCGTCCATATTAAGGTCACGTTGTAACAAGCCTGATGTGTCAACGTCAACGTGCTCACCCATGGTACGAACGGTACGGGGGTTCGCACAAATTTTGATAACAGGAACAATTGGATTGCCCACTACGTTACCTTGACCGGTGGGGAAAAAATGAACGGCATAACCAGAGGCAGCACAGAGAGTAACCATTTCAGCTGCGGCTGATGATGAATCCATAAACCAAAGGCCTGGACCAGTTGGTGTTTCAGCCTTGTCAAGCACACCATCAACTAAACATTTTTTGCCAATTTTTTGAATGTTACCTAAAGCTTTTTCTTCAATGGTGGTTAAACCTCCAGCAATATTGCCCTTGGTAGGTTGAGAATCTGACAAGTCTGATGTTTTATGACGGTCAATCACTTCTTGATAGCGATTAAAAACGGTCATGAATTGCTCACGAATTTCTGGTGTGCGGCAACGTGCAGCAACGATCTGCTCGCCACCGGTTAATTCTGTCGTTTCACCAAAACACAAGGTATTACCCATTTCGTAAAGCTTATCAAATGCATTGCCTACAGTTGGGTTAGCACCACAACCCGACGTTGTATCAGATTCACCGCATTTTGTAGAAACCCATAGCTCAGCGATATTACATTCTTCTCTTTGTATTTCTGACGCAGCTTGTACCAATTCACGAGCACCACGTGATGCGTTCATGATGGTTTCGTGGTCGCCGTGCATTTCGATTGAGTAACCCATTACTGGTTTGCCTGACGCTGCAATACCATCAACTATTTTTTTGGTCCAGCCCTCTTCAATACCAATAACGATAACTGCTGCCACGTTTGGGTTACAACCGGTACCAATCAGCGTACGAAAGTGCAAATCAAGGTCGGCGCCAAATTGTAAGCGGCCGTAAGGGTGTGGTAAAGCCATCGTGCCCTTGATATTATTAGCAACCGCTTCACACGCTGCGTTTGAGATATCATCAACAGGCAAAATGATAACGTGGTTGCGAACACCGACACGCCCGTTGGCACGCCGATACCCCATAAATGTAGTGTCTTTATTGATCATTTTAAGTAGTTCCTTCGTTAACGATCGATTCGGTGTGATTACCAGCGCTTAGTTTTTACATTGTGCACGTGCAAATGCTCACCACCTTTAATGGGGTGAATAACCTTGCCAATATCAACGCCATATTTAATGACTGTGTCATCTTTTTTAAGATCAACTAATGCAATTTTGTGGCCAATAGGTATATCACTTAGCGTTGGCAAAGACACCATTTTGTCTTGTTCCATTATCCAACCAGTCAAATTTTGACCTGTTTTAATTCCTTCGACGACGACCGTACCTACTGAGTCGCCTTCTTCGTGCACGACGAAATGAATCATGCTGGTTTCTCCTGTGTTCTGATGAAATAAATGCTTTATTTAAATTTAACCATTTTTTTAATACTCCATCAACTATATCATATATATGAATACTGTTTTATAATTATTCATAGATTAAAATTGTGTAATGCCAGATACGTACTTATCGTTAAGGGTTAAAATTTGACTATGACAACAGAAAAAAATGTCGCTATTAAGCGCAAGGCTATAGATCAAACAGTCCTCAATGGTGGGTGGTCACAAACATCTCTTTATTTGCAAGTGCGCACAAAAATTCTTGAGGCAATTCGTTCTGGCGAATGGCAAGCTGGCGATGCAATTCCCCCTGAAAAAAAACTATGCGAACATTTCGGTATTAGTATTGGCACACTTCGCAAAGCAGTAGATGAGCTCACGTCTTCCGGTATGCTGATTCGGCACCAAGGTCGAGGTACGTTTGTGGCACGCCATAGCCACGACCGTTATTTATTTTTCTTTTTTCATTTAATGGGGCAAGACGGTCACAAAGAATATCCCGCAGTTGAGTTCCTAAAATTTCAGACTACTAAAGCAGATGATTATGCAGCCGAGTCACTCCAAATAAAAACAGGTGCACCACTTTGGCAATTAACTAATCGCCTATCGCTTCGCAATGAAGTGGTTTCGCTTGATGAAATATATTTGCCGCAAGCATTATTTTTCAACCTAAGTGAGGCAAGCTTACAGGTCAGACAAACAACACTTTATCAAATGTACCAAGACGATTTTGGCTTTACTGTCATGCGAGCTGAAGAGCGCGTAAGGGCCGTATTGGCTACGGCAATTCAAGCGCGTCGACTGAAAATTAAGCTGGGTACACCTCTACTGCAAATCGTGCGTATTGCTTACACCATAGACAATCAACCCATTGAACTTCGCTATTCGTTTGCACAAACTTCTAAATGCGAATACAGACCAGATGTTTATGATCGAGATCGCCATGGCATCTGATGATGCAAATAAAGCTTTATAGGTGAGCCAATCAAACTTACAAGAACATACCTTTAGGCAACGGCACGTTTAGCACTACCTTAAATACGATATACAACGCAATCAAAACAGATAAACCACTTAGAACTAAGCCAAGCGCTCTTTTAAATGTCCATTTATCATAGTTTGAAATCAGCAAAATCAAAATGAATCCCACGATGCTTGTTGTAAGAAAGCCAAATACTTCTAACGTAAAGGCCCAAATTACTAACGTCAAAAAGAGCAAGATACGACGAATATTTGAACCATCAAAATCGTATTCAATCTCTTTAGGCCAAACAATAACTCGAACAATATATATGGCTGATAGTAATATCAAAAGTGTTGCGATCGTTCTTGGGAAAACGGCACCCAGATCTGAATAAGTCATCGAAACCCACCAAATGGCAGCACCTAAAATTAAAAAAAACATACAAAAGGCTAGGCCATAAACATCTCTAGAATAAACATTTTTTTGTGATTTCATTTTGTTGTACTTTTTAACTTACCAAATTGTTGGCGTATGAAAGGGTAAAACAGGGTTAACAAAATGAAAGCGACAACAACCATGCTGATGGGGCGAGTGAAAAACTCTGCCAAAACATTGCCGCGTGCCTTACCAATTAAATAACCTTGTACAAAACCTGCTTCTGCTATGACACCTAGAATTAGACCCAACACAATTGGCGACTGTTTGAAACCAAAACGAGCCAACACCCAACCTATTCCCCCCAAAACCACCATGATGACAATGTCTTTTGCACTGTTGTTCACTGCATATCCACCTAGTACAGTTAAAAAAGCGACAATCGGTACAAGCAACGCCTTGGGTGTTGCGATTAATAATCGAAATGCATACCGCCCAAATAGTAAGCCTACAGGCAACATCAAAAGTGTCGCTAAAATTAAACCGTACATAAATGTAAATACGATTTCACTTTGCTCTGTAAAAAGCTGAGGCCCAACACGTATACCTTGCACCAACAACGCACCCAAAATAACTGCATCAGGTGGGGTGCCTGGAATGCCTAAAACGAGTGTGGGTATAAAACCACCACCCACAGTTGCGTTATTAGCTGATTCTGTTGCAATAACACCACTTGGGTCACCTTTACCAAAATTTTCTGGGGTTTTCGAAGAGCGACGCGCCTCTGAATAGGCCACAAGCGATGCGATTGAACCACCCGCTCCTGGCAAGATACCGACGCCAGTGCCGATGAAAGAACTTCGTAAAACATTAAATCGATCTACCCAACATTTTGCTAAGCCTTCTTTTAGCCTGAAACTTGAAACACGCGTGCTAATTTTCATATGTGATGTAGGCGATGCAACAAGATCGATTATTACGGGTATGCAATACAACCCAATCAGAGCTGAAACAACATCTAAACCACCCAGCAGGGTGGATGAATCGCCCGTAAAGCGCACGTCTCCACCCACTTCGGCCAAGCCAATCATTGAAAGTAATAAACCTACACAGCCACCGATCGCCGCTTTAAATAGATTGCCGTCTGATAAAGAAGCGATGAGGGTTAAACCAAAAATGGCCATCCAGAAATATTCGACGGGGCCAAAACTCAAGGCAAAATGTGCTAAAGGTGGCGCGAGCAAGATCAAGCATAACGCACCCACTAACCCCCCTATAACAGAAGATAAACAGGCAATCGTTAACGCTAAATCACCATCACCTTTTTTTGCCATCGGGTAACCATCAAAGGTAGTCGCAATGGCCGAAGGTGTACCAGGTGTGTTGAGCAAAATTGCTGCATAGGAACCACCATAAATTGCACCCGTGTAGATTGATCCCAAGGCAATCAACGCAGTAGCGGGTGGTGCAGCAAATGTAAATGGCACTAATACTGCGACGGCCATGGTTGCTGTTAAGCCAGGCATGGCACCAATCACTATACCCGCACAGACCCCAGCTAAAGTAATTATTAAATTGAGGGGTGTAAAGATATCAAGAAAGAACTGGAAATGAAACATGCTTACCCTAGACGTCAGAATAAAATATGTCTGGCTAGTGTTCCCTAGCCAGACATAAACATTTGCGACAATTTTTAGTCAACCTTAATACCAAGAGAAGGTGCTAATTTTTTTAGGTCATTTTTCAACCCAGTCATAAAAGCTGTCATTTCAGCTGGACCAACATCTACTAATGAATAGCCGTTCTCTTCCATTTTCTTGATGAAAGCTGGGTCACTATTTATTTTTTTGATGATACTGACTAACTTTTCTTGAATGTCTGGTGGCGTTGATTTTGGAACAGCTAACCCACGATATACACCACCTACTAGGTCGTAGCCCAACTCAATAAAAGTTGGGCAATCAGGTATAGCCGGGTGACGCGCGTTCATTGCAACAGCTAAGCATCTAACTTGATCACCGAGCTGAACTTTACCGGTAGTGTAACCCCACGAGCCATCAACTTGACTGCCTAATAACGCTACATTAGAAGCGCCAGTGCCTTTAAATGGAATGTAAACCATCTCTATGCCAGCCATTTCCGAAAACCGCGCTTTTGCAAGCTCATTGCCTGACTTGGTACCGGAACCACTCACTGTCAAACTAGCGGGTTTAGCTTTAGCTGCTTTTACAAAATCATCAAGTGTTTTAAATGGACTTGAAGCTGGAACAAGCAATGCATCGGGCGTGTAATGAAACCAAAAAATATTTTGTAAGTCATCGGTTTTATAACCCACATTTTTATCCATAGGTTGCAAAATGATATGTGGCAAATTAACACCCATCATTGTGTAACCATCATTTGGCATATTATTTAATTGTGACCAACCCGCTGCACCACCCGCACCTGGCTTGTACTGAATTGCAACGCTTTGCCCAGTAAATTCTTTAAAGTAAGGTTCTTGAAATCGTGCTGTAACGTCAGACTCACCACCTGGGCCGTAGGGAATAATGTAATTTATGCTGCGGTCAGGAAACTCTGCTGAATGAGCAGGCGACATAAAACCGATCGCCCCAACTAGCGCAGTGGCAGCAAACAATTTCGTTTTACTTAAGATTTTTTTTGTTGTTAAATTCTTCATTTTGTCTCCATCAGTGAATGCTGCCTTTTTGGTGTGACAGTTTTATTATTAATAAAGAATAAAGTCATCATACATATATGTCAACTGATTGATATATATGACTCACTTATTTTTGTCTATAATTGAAAGCAATAAAGCTTATAAACTTCTAAAAGAAGGCCATGTATCGTAATGAAAATCATCATTTCAGAGTTTATGGAAGGCACCGCTGTCGACTACTTACGTCAAAATTTTGATGTAATGTACGATGAAAGCTTGGTTGATAATTCTGCAAAATTAAAGGATTTATTAATAGACGCTGATGCCTTGATTGTTCGAAATCGCACAAACGTTTCAGCTGATCTTTTGCTTAGTGCGCCCATCCTTAAAGCTGTCGGTCGTTTAGGGGTTGGTCTTGACAACATTGATCTGATTGAATGCGAAAAACGCAGTATTAAAGTATTGCCGGCTGTGGGCGCTAATGCTCAAGCCGTTGCTGAATACGTTATAACAGCCATGATGTTGCTATTACGTGGTGCCTTTATGTCTTCTGACTCTATTGGTAAGGGGTCTTGGCCTAGAGCCGACTTATCAAATGGCCATGAGATTTCAGGCAAAATAATGGGCTTGGTTGGCTTTGGCAATATTGGTCAACTCACAGCAAAATTAGCACAAGGTCTTGGAATGAAGGTTGTGGCGTTTGACCCAGCCATAACAGCACAAGACAATATTTGGCAACGTACGGGAGTTGAATCACGATCGTTAGGATCTCTTGTGGAACAAAGCGACGTCATCAGCCTTCATGTTCCCTTAATACCCTCTACACAAGACCTCTTTAATGCTGACCTCATTAGTCAAATGAAATCAAGTGCCGTGTTAATCAATACAGCACGTGGTGGCATTGTCAATGAAGAAGCATTGGCAACTGCCTTAAAAAATAAAACTGTTTTTGGTGCAGCACTTGATGTGTTTGTCACTGAACCATTGGGAAGCCACAGCCCGCTAGCAGGTATTCACAACGTTTTACTAACCCCACATATTGCAGGGTTAACCGTCGAATCAAATCAGCGCGTGAGCAAAGTAACGGCTGATCGTGTAACAGATTACCTAATTAATCAATAAATGTATCAAGGTAAACCATATGACAATTTATACTTTCGAAAATGCTGTTCAACGTGCAACTGAAGTTCTAGAGCGTGCTGGCGCAAATCACGCCATGGCACACAGCACTGCTCAAGCGCTCGTTATGGCAGAAGCACAAGGCATAGTCTCACATGGCTTGTCGCGCTTAAAACAGTACGCATCACATTTAGAGAGTGGTCGCGTGAACCCTTTAGCAAAACCCATCATCATTAAAGATAATCGAGCTGGGGTACTTATTGATGCCGACGAAGGCTTGGCTTTTCCTGCATGTGATTTAGCCATTACAGAAGTCATCGCCCGTGCAAAAGAGTATGGGATAGCTTTTGCAGGTGTTACGCGTAGCCATCATTTTGGAGCGGCATCTTTGCACCTTGAGGCCGTCGCGCAAGCGGGTCTAGTTGGTTTAGCCTTTAGTAATTCGCCAGCGGCCATGCCCGCTTGGGGTGGCAAACGAGCGTTATTTGGCACCAACCCCATTGCTGCTGTTTTCCCAAGACATGAAAAAGATCCGATCAGTATTGACATGTCTCTGTCAGAGGTGGCGCGAGGCAAGATTATGGTTGCGGCTCAACAAGGGCGTGACATTCCAATCGGCTGGGGTTTAGATCACAGCGGTAAACCCACCACAGACCCCAAGGCAGTCCTGCAAGGCACCATGTCCCCTGCAGGAGGCGTTAAGGGCTCAATGCTCGCTCTCACTGTTGAATTGTTGTGCGTTGCTTTAACGGGCGCATCTTTCGGATTTGAGGCCGATTCTTTTTTCGAAAAAGAGGGTAATCGCCCACACCTAGGTCATATATTTCTTGCAATAAACCCGGGTTCATTAGCCGGTGCCGACATTTTTAACGAACGTGTTGAAACGTTGATTTCGGCCATGATGATAGACCCTGGTGTGCGCCTGCCGGGCAGTAGACGCAAGGCAATTGTTTTAGCGGCTAACAACGAGCTTGAGCTTGCAGATAACTTATTTGAATAAAGTAGTCACATCTACAAAACTTAAGCAGCCAAACCCAACACAGCTTGCATATCAAACAACCCGGTTTGTTTAGGCTGTAAAAACCGCGCAGCGCGCAATGCACCCTCCGCATAGGTCGCGCGGCTACTTGAACGGTGTGAAATTTCAATACGCTCGCCGGTTCCACAAAAATAAACAGTGTGGTCACCCACAATGTCACCACCGCGCACCACTGAAAACCCAATTGTGCCCGCTTCGCGCTCACCGGTTTCACCGTGACGCGCCCAAGTGGCCACTTCACTCAACGGTTTACCCCAAGCGTTTGCGATGGTTTCACCCATTTTTAAAGCTGTACCTGAAGGGGCATCAACTTTATGACGATGATGGGCTTCAAATACTTCAACGTCATAGCCTGAATTCAAAATACGCGCGGCCATATCAAGCAACTTCAACGTGGCATTAACGCCCACACTCATGTTGGGCGCAAACACCACACCAATTGATTTAGCTGCTTGCGCAATGACATCGCGCCCCGCTTCATCAAAACCAGTCGTACCCAAAACCATTTGTACATGATGCTTTACGCAAGCTTGCAAATGCAATAACGAACCTTCTGGGCGGGTAAAGTCAATTAGGCAATCAACCTGTGCAAGCTGCTCTAAATCAGCCGTTAAATTTACACCCGTTTGCAAACCATATGCCGCGCCTGCATCTTGCCCTAAGTTGGGGTTGCCCACGTGTTCAAGCGCCACGACTAACTGCAAATCTTTTGATTTGAGCGTTGTTTCAATTAGCATGCGACCCATTTTGCCGCTAGCGCCCGCAATGGCGAGTTTGAGTGTCACAGTATTTGCTCTCTAAGTAATTTGAGTTTTGTTTTAGGTCAAGTTCGGGTTTGACTTTGGCCTTAATTTAGCTGGGCAGGCGTTGCGTCTGGGTCGTCTGGTTGAGCGCTGGGATCAGACGATACGCCAAAGGCTGGCTCAATCGAAATGCCTGGCGCAACAAGTATGCCCGCTTCTTTTAATGTGCCCATACGCTCTTGCTCAAGCTCAACTTTTTTAGCTTGTTGTTGCGAGGTATACACCTCTTCTTTGGCAATTTGGAAAGGCTGCACCTCTGGTAACTCGTCGCCTTTCCACTTGGTCAAAACGCCATTCTCAAAGTAAACGGTCAAATTGCGCTCTTGCGTTTTACCCGACGGTGATTTGTAGAAATAAGGGTATTCCCACTGGTTTGCCCGAAAAATACTGGTCAACGTGGGTGAACCTAAGGCAAATCGAACCTGTTCGGGGGTCATGCCTGGGGCGAGCAGCTTCACTTGACCAGAGGTCACCCAATTGCCTTGTTGAACCCCCGTTTTATAAGGGAACCCCCACCGGTCTGACGCGCAGCCCGATAAAATAGCTATTGCGCTTGTTAAAAGCGTGATACGTACAATTGAATTTAAGCTTGATGACCGCACGGGCAACCCCTATTTCTGTTTGCCTTAAAGACGTTATCATAGGGCATCGGACGGCAAACCGCAGGGGAATTTATCGTGAAACTAGAAACAGACCAATCAGACCTCAAAAGTGTCGGCCTCAAGGCAACGTTACCCCGGCTTAAAGTACTCGATATTTTTAGGCGTTCTGACGACCGTCACCTGAGTGCCGAAGACGTCTACCGTGCATTAATTAGCGAAGAAATAGACATTGGTTTAGCAACGGTTTACCGCGTACTCACTCAGTTTGAGCAGGCAGGCATTTTATCGCGCAGTCAGTTTGATAGCGGTAAAGCCATTTTTGAATTGAACGATGGCGACCACCATGACCACATGGTGTGCACCCATTGCGGCAAAGTTGTTGAGTTTACCAACCCAGAAATTGAAGCGCTGCAACACAAAGTAGCAGATGAAAACGGCTTCAAAATCGAAAGCCACGCCATGGTGCTATACGGCGTATGTAACAGCTGCCAAAAACCTAAAAGCCGCTAAATTTTCGACTTTTAACCAGTGAGTTGGAATTAAGTCACGACTTTATTCCAACTCACGACTACGACATCAACCTCGACTTAGGGGTATGATCAGTTGCACAATGAAGACCGCCCCCTTGCACTCTAAAACGTTAAACAGCCGAACAGCTGTGATTGTCTTTTTATCGTTCGTATTTGGTTATTTTTTATCGTACGCCTTACGCTCGGTCAACGCCACGATTGCGCCACTACTGGCACAAGATTTAGGGTTGAGTGCAGCAGAGCTTGGGTGGCTGTCTTCAGCTTATTTTTTGTCGTTTGCGAGTATGCAATGGTTGGTGGGCAGTTGGCTCGACAAGCATGGTGCACGGCGAACTGAATCGGCACTGTTGGCTACTGCGGCAATTGGCGCATTTATTGTTGCAATTAGCGCTTCGTTATGGGGCCTATCACTGGGTCGTATATTGATTGGTGCTGGCGTTTCAGCCTGTTTGATGGCGCCCTACGCCTACTTTAGACGCTGCTTTGCGCCTGATCGACAAGCGCAGTTAGCCATGTGGATGTTAATTGGTGGCACATCTGGCGCGTTAGCCTCGACTCAACCCACACTGCTGCTGGCTGAAGCGATTGGGTGGCGCAATGTATTTTTAATCACATCAGTTCTACTTGCCTTAGCTGCTTTCACGATCTTTAAAAATGTGCCAGATATTGATATCGACCACATCAAAGCTCAAAACGATGTGGCGAATGCACAGGCAACCGTAAACCCGCAACACCCGGCTGAGAAATTTGTCATACCGCCAAAAATGAATTTACTGGCGGTATTGCGTCACCCCAACATGATGCGCGTCATTCCCACAACATTAACCATGTCAGGTGGGTTTATTGCCCTGCAGTCTTTGTGGGTGGGGCCGTGGATGACTGATGTCTTGGGCATGACACCGAACGAAACAGGTATTCGTTTGTTTTATTTCAATTTGGCGCTGATCTCAGCTTACGTCATCATGAGCGTAGTCAGCCCAAAACTTATTCGCGCCGGCTACACCTTGGGCTTACAGTCAAAATTCGGGTTTTTCTGGATGCTCGCCTCGATGGTTGGCATTTTAGTGTGGCGCGATCAACACGCATGGTGGCTATGGGTTGTCATGTCGGCTGGTATTCCCGCTATTATTTTGTTGCAAACGCAAACGGGCATGCTGTTTCCACGAGCTGTTGCCGGTCGCGTTCTCACCACCTTTAATCTGGTGATGTTTACCGGTGCTTTTTTACTGCAATGGGGCATTGGTTTAGCCGTTGATTTGTTTATGTTTTACGGTCAATCGCGCGATCAATCGCTCTGGTTAGCTTTGCTGGTGTTACTGTGTTTACAAGTCATGAGCGTGATTTGGTTTTTGCGAACACCTGAACCGGTTGCCGAGGCATAACCCCTACTCATTCAACTTTCTGTCAGCTGCTTAGAGGGCTATTTTGGACACTTCAGTTATTGATGCCATTAAACGGTGGCCCAATGTACCCGCAGCGTGGGGTTGGTTGTCACTGACCTGTCGAGGTGAATGGCGGTTGCATCCGCTAGGTGACGCCGCGCTAGGTGGGCCGGGCGAATCAATTGCTAATGAACAAATCACAGGCTTTATTAACCGCAACTATGTCGGTGACGACCAAGGCCAATGGCTTTTTCAAAACGGTCCACAAAAAGTTTATGTTCGACTTGACAGTACGCCCTATATTTTACGCACAACCGTTTTAAGCACTCCAGACGCTAAAATTGCATCAGATCAATCACACATTGAACCCTCTGCTGGGCAAAGTGATCAATCTTCAGTCGCTTTTCTGACGACCCATGAACTCGTGACCCACAACGGGTTAAACATCAAATCAATAGAATCTTGGTTCGTTGACCAAGGCGGCCATGTCTATTCATTAACCAATTTAGGGGTCGGCCGGGTTGATGATCGTGATTTATTAGCGCTGACTTCGCAGCTTCATACCCCCCTTGGTCAAAGCCTAGATGATTTGTGGCCCACCTTGGCTCACAGTAGCGGCGTTTTTGAAACTCACCATACCCTTGCCCTTTCAGGTATAAACAACCCTACTTTAGAGCAGCCTAGGCGCCTTTTTGTGGTCGATTCAGTTGGCACCCTCGCTCAAAAATATGGTTTTACACGCAACCCGATGGCTCACGCGTAAAATGACAACATGACACATTCCGCCGACTTTTACTTTCCTGCCCCCCGTAAACAGCACTTTTGTAGCCAGTGTGGCCACAAAGTGATCAACAAGGTGCCCGAGGGCGACAATCGTGCCCGCGATTTATGTGAAAACTGTGGCGCTATTCATTATCAAAACCCGCGTGTGGTGGTAGGCACCCTGCCCGTTTGTGGCGATAAGGTTTTACTTTGTTTACGCGCGATTGAACCCCGCGCCAATACCTGGACGCTGCCCGCGGGTTTTATGGAATTGGCTGAAACCACTTCACAAGGGGCTTTACGTGAAACCCTTGAAGAGGCAGGCGTTCATGTCGAGTTGGGCAAACTTTATACCGTTATTGACATTCCAACCGTTGATCAGGTGCACGTCTATTTTTTAGCACATGCTGAAAATGAAAACGTTGACCCTGGCCCTGAAAGCTTAGATGCCCGTTATTTTTCGCTTGATGAAATTCCTTGGGAAAACCTCTCGTTCAGGTCAGTTTCTACTACGTTGCAGCATTTTATTGACGATAAAAAAGCCAACGAATTTGTAACGCGTTACTACTCACTTGAGCCGCTGTCCAATTAAGATGAGTCGTTCAAGACGCTATTTATTCGATCTATGATTTAGGGTACTTAAGCTGATTCATGTTTGTGTTCTTGTTGAATGTATCAGAATCAGAATCTTAAACATGTACACATACATTTATACATGAGTAGCGATTGACTATGTACTTACATGCTTTAGATGCAGACAATCGTTTTCCACCTGTAAATACCGCTTTAAGCGAACCTGACGGCTTGCTTGCTTTTAGCGCACAGATCACCCTTGAGCGGCTTGACTCAGCTTATCGACAAGGCATATTTCCGTGGTACTCAGAAGATCAGCCGGTATTATGGTGGTCACCACAATCACGTATGGTGCTTGCGTGCGATGATTTTCATGCATCGCATTCATTACGCAAACGTTTAAATCAAATGGCGCGTGCTCAAAGCTTAGGTGACTTAAAAACCTGTGTTGTCACGGTTGATTGTGCATTTGACGCGGTACTGAACGGTTGTGCCAAACGGGGTTTAAAGCGCCATACCCGTCAGGCCTTGACTAAGTCTGAAGTTGACGATGACGATGACGAATGTTTAGCTTCTGCAACGTGGATAACCCCACACATGCAAGATGCCTACAAAGCCTGGCATCACCTCGGGCGGGTTCACAGCATTGAAACCTGGCAAAACGGTGAACTGGTTGGTGGCTTGTATGGCGTCAGTATTGGGGCAACGTTTTTTGGTGAATCAATGTTTACCCGTGCGACTGACGCCTCTAAAATTGCCTTGGCGCACTTAGTGCAATTTTTAAAATGTCACAACGTAAGCTTTATTGATTGCCAAATGGTTACAAGCCATCTGAGCACCCTTGGGGCGCGGCCCATTGATAGATCGGCATTCATCGAACGCGTGGCGCAAGGTACTCAGCAACCTGACTTACCTTGGCAAGCGGGGTGGATAAATTCTGAAGGGGGAATTACCCCAAATAACGATCTGCTTGCGTTACCATTTACATCATGAGTTTGATTAACGAACTTCCCTTAGCCGCGTTGCAGTTTTATGCCACGGCACCTTACGCCTGTAGTTATCTACCGGGGCACTCAGCGCGTTCGCAAGTTGCCGCACCAGCACATTTAGTCAACACTGACACCTATTCAAAACTGGTCGAGCAAGGGTTTCGACGCAGCGGTACGTTTACCTACAGGCCGCATTGCGATCAGTGCCAAGCGTGCTTGCCCTTGAGGGTAGATTGCCGTGCCTTTGTACCCAACCGAAGCCAACGGCGCACCTTAAAAAAACATCAAGACTTAAAAACTAACGTACTACCTTTAGTTTGGTCAAATGAACATTTTGAGTTGTATAGCCGTTATCTTGCTGCGCGGCACCCAGGTGGCGGTATGGACGAAGACGGTCGCGAGCAGTATTCCCAGTTTTTGCTTAATAGTCGCGTAAATTCGCGTTTGGTTGAATTCAGAGATGCAGATGAAACACTGCTAATGGTTTCAATTATTGATATTTTAGAAACGGGCTTGTCATCGGTTTATACGTTTTTTGAGCCGAGCAATAAAACCGGTTTAGGTACTTACAATGTTTTGTGGCAAATTGAACAGTGTCGCACTCTGAACCTACCCTGGCTTTATTTGGGCTACTGGATCAAGCAAAGCCCTAAAATGGCCTATAAACAAAATTTCAGGCCGGCTCAGTTTCGGCAAAATAGTAAATGGCAAGATCTACATGTTTAATCTATTTTCGACATACCCCCTCGCACGCAAAGCGTTATTTGCCATGAATGCCGAGGCCGCGCACGATGCAACCTTGTCGATGTTACAAAAAACATACGACTGCAGTTTCACGCGGGGGTTAATTCAAGACAACCCTTTGAAGCACACAAAACTCATGGGTTTAGCACTCAAAAACCCAGTCGGTTTAGCAGCAGGGCTTGATAAAAATGGCGCCCATATTGATGCCATGGGCAGTATGGGGTTTGGCTTCATTGAAGTGGGTACGGTAACACCCAAACCTCAACCGGGTAACCCCAAACCCCGTATGTTTCGATTACCTGATTCTGATGCGCTGATTAATCGCCTAGGGTTTAACAACCAAGGTCTTGATGTTTTTTTAGCCAATGTGCAACGTAGCCGCTACCGCCAACAAGGTGGCATATTGGGTTTGAACATTGGTAAAAATGCAGCGACCCCGATTGAACACGCCACCAACGATTATTTAATCGGCTTAAGTGGTGTGTACCCGCACGCCGATTACATCACTATTAATATTTCATCACCCAACACACAAAACCTGCGTCGCCTACAAGACGCTACGGCGCTTGATGAGTTGTTGTCAGCCATTAAACAACGCCGCGAAGAACTGGCAAATCAGCACCAACGACACGTACCCATCGCGTTAAAAATCGCCCCCGATTTAAACGATGTACAAATTACCGAAATCGCTGATTTATTGTTGAAACACCAAATCGATGGCGTCATCGCCACCAACACCACTGTGTCGCGCGACTCAGTCATGGGTCAACCTCACGCCCAAGAAATGGGCGGTTTGTCGGGTGCCCCGTTGCATCAACAGTCCCTTAAAGTCATTGCCGCGTTGCGACAACACTTAGGTGCTGACTTCCCCATCATCGGCGTGGGCGGCGTGATGTCAGGCCAGCACGCTAAAGAAAAAATCGCTGCCGGTGCGAACGCTGTTCAGCTCTACACCGGCCTGATTTACAAGGGCCCGGGGTTAATACGTGAATGTGTTGAAGCGATTTGATAAAACGCTGTAAACAAAAAAGACCGCCGAAGCGGTCTTTTTTTATCGTGCAGGCGGGTTAGTTAATTAAGCCGCTTTGCTACGTGCACCGCGGGCAGTTTTGCCAGCAGCGTCAGCAGCGTCGGTTGCAGCTTTGAACGTAGCGTTCGTAGCGGCAGTTACGTTTTTCTCAGCGACTTCAGCAGCTTGTTTAGCAGCTTTTGTCATGCTGTCGTAGGCTGCGCCGGCTTGTGCCATTGAAGACTTCAACATGGCAACAGCGCTTTCTGAACCTTGGGGTGCGTTGCGAGTAAATTGCTCAACTGCATCATGCATTGATTTTTGGCTTTCAGCTAACTTGCCTTCGGCTAGCTTGCTCAAGTCTGCTTGAACGCCGGTAACGATGTCATAAACATGACGGCTGTAAGCCATTGCTTTTTCAGCTGAAGGCTGAACCATTGATGAAGACAAAGCGACGACTTCTTGTGGGTCTTTAATACCCATTGCATCATGTGCTTTTTGTGACGATTCTTCGATGCTTGCTTTCATAACTTTTAAGTTCAAGTCAACAAGCTTCTCAAAGCCAGCGAAAACGCTAGTTTGGAATGTCATTAATGATTCAAGGGCTACTTTTTGGCTTTCTAATACTTCTTTAGGTAATTGTGTCATGGTGTTACTCCGTTAAATTTTTAGATAAATTTTTAAATGTTGCACTGCACAAACTCTATTGTAAACACCTTGAATTGCATGTCAAGTGTTTTTTGTGCGCTGCAACAAAATAATTGTTGTTTTTTATTAAAACGAGGTATTTGGGGCTGTATTGGGGCTTGAAAGCTCATAGCCAAGGGCCTCAGAGATACCCTGAGCGGTCTCAACCAACTGTTTAACCCAGCCATCTTGTAGCCGTTGTGCTGGGGCAGAAATAGATAAACCAGCAATTAGTTTTGCAGAATCATCGTAAATGCCAGCGCCAATGCAGCGCACCCCCATTTCAAGCTCTTCGTTGTCGCGAGCGTAGCCATGGCGTCTGATCAAGGCTAATTCTCGGTCAAGGTCTTCAAAGCTTGTAAGGCTGTTGCGCGTGCTACCGGCTAAACCAGTGCGCGTAACATAAGCCCTAACCTGCCGTGGCTCAAGTGCGCTGAGAAACAACTTACCTGTTGACGTTAAATGTAGGGGCGCACGGCCACCGATAGCGCGAACAACCTGCATACCTGATCGTTCGCTCCACGCGCGATCAACGTAAACAATTTCATCGCCTTGTTGAACAGACAAATTAACGGTTTGACCTGTTAATTTGTGAAGCTGATGCATGGGCTCAAGCGCTGCTTCACGCACGCTTAATCGCCCCCGAACCAATGAACCCAACTCAAGCAGCCGCATACCTAACTGATACATGCCGGAATCAACCCGTTCAACATAACGCCCCGTTACTAGGTCATTCAAAATGCGGTGAGCTGTTGAGGGGTGTAAACCGGTTGTAGCAGAGATTTTTTTTAATGCAACAGGTTCTGCCTCGGCAGCTAGCGCATCTAAGAGCTGCATGGCACGGTCAATCACTTGAATAGTGATTTGAGTTGTGCCTGAAGGCTGAGCCGTATCAGAGGTAGATCGAGAAAGGCTTGGGGTGGGTATATTAGCCATGGTGAGATTTGATTAGCCTATCGGCTACTCACTTATTGTTATTTCAGTTGGTGCTATTGTATTCCATATTATGAAAATCGAGCACCCAAATCGTGCGCTTGCTGCCGCAAATAAGCAACAGCCTCTGGCACCATAGCCGGGTCACCCTTAGCGCCCAGCTCAATATGCGGCGCCCCCCCCTCTTCACCCACTGAAGGCAGACTAAATGCCTTAACCCCTGGCCATTTAATTTCAAGCGCCTCTAAAGCTGGGGTAATACGCGACTCAGGCAAACCAAATACTAAAAAAGACGCTTCAGCATGCTGAATTTGATGATGCATGTGCGCATAACGCTGATCGAGCGTCATTTCAAGCATAGGCCACGCCATCACGGGGAAACCGGGTACGAAGGTATGCCGTTCAATATAAAACCCAGGAATACGGTTAAAGGGGTTGAGAACAACCTCAGCCCCTTTGGGGAAAAACCCCATTTGTAAGCGTTGCAGGTTTTCTGGAATAGTCATATCGGCGCTACCCGAGCCTTTAGCCGCCATTTCTGCACACCGTTTTGCAATCAACTTTTCAGCTTCAGGGTGAAGCACTAAAGGCAAACCAAGCGCAGCCGCAGCGGCTTGCCGCGTATGGTCGTCTGGCGTGGCACCAATACCACCACAACATAAAACCGTTTGCCCGCCCGCAAAAGAATCTTTCAAAGCCTGCGTTAGCGTTGCCCGGTCGTCAGGCAAAACACGTAAAGACTGAAGTTGCATACCTCGCGCAGATAATAATTCAATCACTTTAGGAAAGTGTTTGTCTTGTCGGCGACCCGATAAAATTTCATCACCGACAATGATTAGCGCAATCTCATGATTTTGCATAATGCATACCTGTTGTTACTTATTATTTAGAAGTTTTTAAAAACTTGCGTATCTTAGCGCGGCAGCGCATGTGCTGCCATTATCATAATGGACGTTTTGAAAGATTTTCAGGCAACCTACTACCTCAAAGCGTTTAACGATTCAGTATGCCTAAGTTCACGTATGGCTTCGAAACTGTAGTGGGCAAACACTAAACCAGAAAATACGGGTAAAAAGACCCACGCAGGTGGAAATAAGTTTACAAGGGCGCAAATTAAACCAATTACCCAAAAACCTTTACTGCGCTGATGCAAAATAGTTTTACGCTCAGTGGGGCTGGCATGGTCAACAAGTGCATCGATACGCATCATTTTGGTGAAAGCAAATGTCCACCAAAAAACTGACAAAATAAGGCCTAAGGGGGGTATCAACCAAAGTGGCAAAGTAATTAGCCAGCCCAGTAAAAACACAACGCTAACCCATATGGCATTCCACACACTCAAAACAGTCGCGTGACGGCCCAGTGCCTGCACATCAGGGTAATTACGTGCACTGAGGTGTGAAAGCACCCAAGGCATGATCCATATAGCTGTTACGGCCAAACCAGCAATACCCGCCATGGGTAGCAACATGAATAGCGCAACAAATGGAGTAAGCCAAGACTTTAACCAAAGCAACCCTGCTGCACCCACGAATGGGTCTGCGTAAAGAGCTATGGCCGACTGATCAAATTGAGCTTTGAGCCACTCGTTAAGCGGTGTAAAACCAAGCCATAGCAAAATAGAAAATAAAACGATGGTGACAATCACGGGTAAAAATAGCGCGAAAATCATGCTTGGGTGCAATTGTGAACGAAGTGCCCGCCAAAACGCTTGCGACACCGGTGCCACAGTGTTCTTGTGCAAGGGGTCTTGATAGGATTTGGGTTGAATGGGTGCGGGTAAGGTCATGTTTGCTTAATAATGACTTAAGTAAATGGGTTCAATTTAATTAAGCGCAGTGATCTGATGGAGAAACACAAAAATATTGCGCTTAATAAAATCTTTTCTCATACAAAGATTTAATGCTGACTAGCATTACCGCCGGTTTGCTGCACTTGATATATCAAACCTACATTAGTATAAGTTTAAGTTCGATGCATAGATCGATTTAAATGTTATAAATAAAAGGCTGCTCAGTCATAAAAGGCTACTCAGTCATTTTTTCCATAAGTGCGTGTGAGGAATAGGTTTTTTACCGCGTTTCCCCGCGAGAAAAAATCTATTCCTGACACTGACCCCAGATTAAAAAAACTCACAACAATAGCCTCGAAACCAAAAAAATTACCATTGAAACTAAACCCTAAATCTTCATGCCCCTCTTGACCCCCAACAAGCCCGATCTCAAAACATTACTTAGTGTATCAACACGTCCGTTAATTGTTTGTTTTTGTGCAGCATGGTGTGATACCTGCACGGTGTACCAACAAAAACTAGAGGTTCTGTCTGACCAACTGATAGACCATGTTTTTGTTTGGGTCGACATTGAAGATCACCCAGAATTGTTGGGTGATGAAGATGTTGAAAATTTTCCAACTTTATTAATTGAACGAAATGGGCAAAAACAGTTTTTTGGTACCATGTTGCCGCATATTGATCAGCTTGAGCGCATGATTCAAGCCACCGCAACCGGTGACCATAATGCCGCTGCAAATACCTTGCCTGACGTGCGAACCTACTTATTGACATCCTCCTCTCCCTGAAGGAAGGGGATTCCTACGGCGCTACGCAGTAAATAAACTGTGCTTACAGTGTAGAAAGCACATTAGAAATAACCGACTAATCAGTCGCCACATTAGGTTTAGCGCCCAGTAAAACCCCGAGCGCTGGCCTTTTTGATGACAGGACAGATTTTTGCCCAAAACCAGGCGTTGCAGCCAAATTTGATGCTGATGAAGCCACAGCAGGTTCGTAAGGCTTCAAGAAAAATTCATCTACTGGCTTAACCTTTGGCACATAACCACGCGAAGCAAATTTTGATTCGGGCTTAGCGTTTTGACGAGAATGAGGTGGCGCAACACTTTTTTCGCCGCGCTCACCGCGATCACTACGTTCACCCCGGCTGCTTCGCTCAGTTCGATCGACTGTTGACACGGGTCGTTTATTTGCAGCGGCACGATCACCTAGATCAAGCGTTGCGCGAAGAACTGGTTTACGGATCAGTTTTTCAATATCAATTAAGTATTTTTCTTCTTCGGCCGTAAATAAAGAAATGGCTTCGCCTGAAGCGCCTGCGCGACCGGTGCGACCAATGCGGTGAACGTAATCTTCAGCCGTATGAGGCAAGTCGTAATTGATGACGCAAGGCACCCCCGCCACATCAAGGCCACGGGCTGCCACATCTGTTGCCACCAAGACTTCAAGCTCGCCTGCTTTGAAAGCATCAAGTGCCTTCATGCGCTCGGCTTGTGATTTGTCACCGTGAATAGATTCAGCGCGTACGCCGTCTTTTTCTAGAGCAAGTGCTAAGCGGCTGGTACCAATTTTAGTGTTTGAAAACACAATCACTTGATTAAAACCACGTGATTTCACTAGATGAACAACTGCAGCGCGCTTGTCTTCGCCAGTTAATAGGTAAGCAATTTGTGAAACATTTTCAGCTGTCGCGTTGCGCTTGGCGACTTCAATTTCAACTGGTTGACGCATGTAAGTCAACGCCAATTTACGAATGTCGTTACCAAAGGTTGCAGAAAATAATAATGTTTGACGGGTTGCAGGCAAGGCACGAATAATGCGATCAAGATCAGGTAAAAAACCCATATCAAGCATGCGATCGGCTTCGTCAAGCACCAGCAGGCTGACCTGAGACAAATTAACGGTGCGCTGTTCCATGTGGTCTAACAAGCGGCCAGGTGTAGCAATGAGTACTTCACAACCGTTACGTAACGCTAATTTTTGAGGGCCAATATCAACACCACCAAAGACGACAGCTGAACGCAAAGGGGTGTATTTGCTGTAGCGACGAACGCTTTCATAAACCTGGTCAGCTAACTCACGTGTGGGCGTCAAGATTAATGCGCGCACAGGGTGTCTTGCGGGTGAAGCGCTAGTGTTGGACGCAGGCATCAAACGATGCAATAGTGGTAAGGTAAAAGCAGCCGTTTTACCCGTGCCCGTTTGGGCTGCACCCATAACGTCTTGCCCAGCCATAACGGGGGGCAAAGCACCCGCTTGTATAGGAGTAGGGGTGGTGTAACCCGTCTCAATGACTGCTTTGAGTAGAGATGGGTGCAGACCCGTTTGTTCAAAGCTAACGGGAACTGAAAGATCGTTTGGTTGGGTATTGGTGTCTGTAGTCATGCGGTGTAATCGTTAAAGTTATATCAAGTTTACCCTACCAACCCCGTAAACAGGCGCTACCAGAACGAAAACAAGGCTTGAATGACCCAAAATGAGATCATTCCGCCCACAATCATGATGATCGTGCTACGTGTGCGTTGAAACAACACAATAGCGATGATGGCTGCAAAGAGCTTTTCATCGATCAAAGCAGCGTTTGAACCGGGCACCCAAGGCAATAAAGAGGGTACGATAATAGCTGTTAAGGCTGCCGCTGGTGCGTATAAGAGTGCCCGTCGCACACGGTCAGATAGCGGTATGCGATGCCCAAACACATTAAAACTGGCTCGTGTCACGATGCTGCACAGTGTGAGTAACCCAATAGCCCCAGCGATGTATAAGTCTTGCTCACTTAAATTCATGCTCGCCCCTTGTTTAAACGATGCTCAGCCCAAATACCTGCAGACATACCCACCACCACCGCGACCAACAAACCCAAACGAAGTGGCAAGGGTTGCGCAACCCAAGCGGTGCACCCTGAGGCAATGATGGCCACCAACATAGGGCGCGAGTTGGCTAAAGGAATGGCAATACCGAGCAACGCCAAGATGGCCGCGTAATCAAGCGACCAAGCGGTTGGCACAATAGTGCCCAAAAAAATACCCAATAATGACGATAACTGCCATGTTAGCCAACCAATAACAATCATCGCTAGAAAAAACCAGCGTTGCTCTTGGGTACCCCGAACAGCAGCATGACCAAACCGAGGCATAAAAACCACGAAAGACATATCTGTCGTGAAATAGCCGTAAGCCAAACGTTTGTACCAAGGTAGGCTTTGAAAATAGGGTTGCAGGGCAGCCCCAAAAATCAAAAACCTCACATTAACAATAAAACCCGCTGCAAAGATCAACCACAGCGGCGCACCCGCTGCAATTAAAGGTAATGAACTTAATTGGGCTGAACCGGCATAGACCATTAATGTCATCATGATGGCGGCTTGCTCAGACAAACCTGATTTCACAAGCGCAATACCTGTCACTAAGCCCCATGTAGCCGTAGGAATAATGGCCGGCCTGATGCCTAAAAAACCTTCTTTTAGAGCAGCCTGACGGCGCGCTTTAAGCGTTGGGTCAAAGCGCTCGGGCTTGGAAGATGATGGGGGTGGTACGTTTAAATCTGACAATGCTAGCGCTTCCTGTTTAAAATCTTTTAAAAAAGACGATTTTAATAGCTGAATAAATTTATGTGATTTTAGTTTTAAATGTTAGATGAAGTGAATACTCACTTTCGACCCCTTATTTTATTTGACATATTAGCTTGCTTGAACAGGGCAGTTTGCAGCGCATTTTAATCAATTAGGTACAATACGCCATGCTTGAAATAAGAAAGGTAACCGTATGACAAACACGCAAGAAGGCACAGTTATTGTCACCGCTTCAGATTTGCCATTGCATTGCCCCGGTAACAAAACCCCGTTATGGAATATGCACCCCCGGGTGTTTTTAGATATAGCCCATAAGGGTGAAGTGAGTTGCCCTTATTGTGGCACCCATTACAAGCTTGACCCCAACATGGTCATTCACGACCACGGTCATTAACATTTAGCTTGTGACTGCTCAACTCGATACATCGGCCTGCCCCACCCCGTTTTGGCTTCCAGGCCCACACAGCCAAACACTATTCAGCGCCTTGGCAGCCCCCACCCATTCTTTACGTTTTGTGCGTGAACGTGTTGATACACCTGACGGCGACTTCATTGATCTTGACTGGAGCGCGCCTGGCATTGTTGTCAAACCCGCCCAACATGAGTCAAAAGCGCAAGGCATACCCACCGAAGCCATGGCTGATCGTTGGCTTAATGCCCACGACATAAGCGTTTTAAACAGTACGCAAAATACCCATGCTTTAGTTTTGCTTCATGGTCTTGAAGGCAGCAGTAGCAGTCGCTATGCGCAGTCAATTATGCAGTATTTTCGGGCGCGTGGGTGGGTGGTTGTTATTGCCCACTTTAGAGGCTGTAGTGGTGTACCTAACAGACTGGCTCGCGCTTATTATTCAGGCGACTCTGAAGAAGTCGATTTCATTCTTAAAACGGTTCAACAGCATGTGCCCCATGCGCTATGGCACGCTGTAGGCGTATCGTTGGGTGGCAATGCCTTACTCAAGTATTTAGGTGAACATGCTGCTAATGTTGGCTCCTCGTTGCACTCAGCCGCTGCAGTCTCTGCGCCACTTGATCTTTGGGCCGCGGGTGAACAACTCAGCAAGAACTTCTTTTGTAGAAAAATTTACACACGCTTTTTCTTAAGGTCTCTTAAACCAAAAGTGATCGAAAAAGCAAAACAGTTTCCTGGTACGATTGATGTGATGCGCATACATCGCGCACGCACCTTGCGTGATTTTGATGATGCTTACACCGCACCGATGCACGGTTTTCAAGATGCTGATGATTACTGGCGCAAAGCTTCCAGCAAACCGTGGTTATCACACATCACATTACCCACTTTGGTTTTAAATGCCCGCAATGACCCTTTTATACCTGAAGGCTCGTTGCCCAGTCCGCGTGATGGCAGCAATTCGGTGATGCTGCACCAACCTGCTGAAGGGGGGCACGCGGGGTTTACAACGGGGCCGTTTCCAGGCAATTTATTGTGGTTACCGCAGCGTTTGGCAAGGTTCTTTGATCGGGCTAGCCACTGAAACGTTGTATAACTTCTCGTTCATTCGCCATTTTTTCTGTTAACTGGCGTATTTGCACGTCAAGTTGTGATTGCTGATAAAAATCTTTAGAGATTTGGCGCGCTTGTTGTAATTGTGACATTGCAGCAGGAAATGCACCCGTGAGGGTGTAATAGGTTGCCATTGATTGACGCGCCCGAATCGCTTCACCTGCTTGTGCCAAATTATTGGCTAAGGCTTTATATAAACTTGGGTCTTGTGTCGGCCAACGTTTAATTTGTGCTTCTAAAAATTTAGCGGCCTGCGCATAACGCCCTAATTGCTGAAGTGCTTGAGCATGTAGGTTAGCAAGTGACTGCTGCTCAGGCCAACGTTTCATACTTTCTTCGCTAAGCACTAACGCACGCTCAGACTGACCTGCTGTCAGCACCAGTTCAACTTCTACACGAGCCAAATAAGGCGATGCAGCAACACCTGCTATGGCTTGTTGATAAAAGTCTCTGGCAGCTGCTACGTTATTTTGCCGAAGCTCAACCAGCGCTAAACCCAGAAATGCTGACGACCGTTGAACCCCTGTTAAGCGCCGTGCCTCGTCTTGTAATTGCTCACGTACACGTGACAGAAACTGACGGTCATCAGCTTGCAAAACCCGCGCGCGCGCCCTGACATACCAGAATGCGTCGCTATCACGATAAACACCTTTAGCTAAAGTGCTGGTACGGTTTTGCATATCGGTCATGCGGTCAATGCTCATGGGGTGGGTTGACATATAAGCCCCCCCGCCGCCACGCTCGTTAAATTGTGAGGCCTGCATTAAACGTTCAAATAAGTTTTGCATGCCCTCAGGGTTATAACCTGACTTAGATAACATTTGAAACCCAACCCGGTCTGCCTCGCGCTCAGCGTCGCGCGAAAAACCCAGTTGCCCATCGATCGCTGTGGCTTGACCAAATGCTGCAACACCGGCACCTAAATTTGCACTGCCCGCTAAGCCAGCCAACAAGGCTGCTGCAATTGAAGCCATTGCAATGTGGCTACTTTGTTTTTGTTGGGTAAAACCACGAGCAATGTGACGTTGGGTCACGTGTGCAATTTCGTGAGCCGTCACGCCTGCCAATTCAGATTCGTTTTTAGCGGCCACCATTAAACCTGTGTTGATACCTATAAAACCACCGGGTAATGCAAAGGCATTAACAACAGGGTCTTTAACACCAAACAAGTCAATGACAGTTGAGCTAACCGGGGCATGTCGCACCAAACGCTGCCCCATATTATTTAAATATTGATTAATGTCTGGGTCGTGCACGTAAGTAGGGTCAACGCGGCCTTGAGCAATAATTGATTCGCCAAGCCGTCGTTCCCATGCGGGTGAAAGATCAGCTGCAGAGGCAGCACCCAATGAGGGTAACCCAACCGGCTGTGCCAGGGCAGTTGTCAGGCTTGCTGGCGCCAGCGCACAAATTAAAAGTGTCGCAAGGGTGCGTTTGACTAAAGGATGTATAAATTGACTCATATAATGATAGTACGATTTATTTTCGAGAAATAAAACCATGCGCCCTGTCAGAAAAGCTGTATTTCCCGTTGCAGGTCTTGGTACCCGCTTTTTACCTGCCACTAAAGCGATGCCTAAAGAAATGTTGCCGGTGGTTGACAAGCCCTTGATTCAATACGCCGTCGAAGAGGCTGTAGCGGCTGGCATAACTGATTTAATTTTTGTAACGGGTCGCAGTAAACGTTCAATTGAAGACCATTTTGATGCCTCGCCTGAGCTTGAAGCCGAACTTGAGCGAAAGGGCAAAGATGTCATGCTGTCAATGATTCGTAGCATCTTACCTTCTAACGTTAATTGTATTTATATTCGCCAGTCTGCGCCATTAGGCTTGGGCCATGCGGTGTTAACAGCGGCACCCATTGTGGGCGAAGAGCCTTTTGCGGTGTTGCTTGCAGACGATTTGATTGATGCTGACCACCCTGTTTTAGGGCAATTAATTGATGCCGCCTTGACCTACCAAGGCAGTATTTTAGGCGTTCAAGAGGTGCCCCGCGAAGACACTGATAAATACGGCATTGTGGCTGTTGAGTCTGTTGGCCCTTTGACCGGCCGTGTCACCCATATTGTTGAGAAACCTAACCCATCTAGAGCGCCTTCAACGTTGGCAGTCGTTGGCCGATATGTGCTTGATGCCCGCATTTTTGCGCATTTACGCCAAACGCAACCCGGTGCCGGTGGTGAAATTCAACTCACCGACGGCATTGCTTCACTCATGAACGAAAAAGCCGTGTTTGCCCATCGGTATGAAGGCATTCGCTACGATTGCGGTAGCAAAGCAGGTATGTTTGCAGCGACAGTGGCCATTGGTCGCAAATATCACAACTTGAAGCCCTGAGCCCTGATCCTACTTAGGCTTTGCTTTAACACCCCAACGACCTTTATCAGAAAGTCGCATCAAGTTACCTAAAGCAACCAATAACCCAATCACTTCGGTCAGTGCGGCGGGTATCCACATGGTTAAACCGCCAATACTTTGGTCTGTCGTGGCAGCCATGGCAATGGCTCGGCCACACAAATCGAACAGCGGGTAAAGATCACGATCGGTGAAAGCAATAATGGCACCCGCCACCATTTGCGGCGCCATCGTTACGATTGGTGAAATGACGCGCCCACCAGGCGACATGGCCGCTGGCGGTGAAGTACGACGATCAAGAATCAAATTCCAGTACATAAACCCGCTGATAACAACAGACCAGTTCATGAGCCGGTACAAGCGCCAATCGAGCATGGAATAGAACTGTATTGAAGGCACCAGCCAAATAATCACCAAGAACACAAAAAGTGCCGGTACAAATATAGGGTTGGTCATGACGGCAATAATTGACCGCCCAGGTAGGGTTGCATTAAATACCCGTAAGCGAGCACGCCAGCGTAAAGGCAGGCCTGCTCGCATGACTGAACCTGGGTAGGCAGCCATCAGCACGAGCGGCCCTAAATGGTGCAAAACCAAATGCTGTATGCGGTGCATAAAGAACATGCGCTCGGCATAATAATCAAGCAAGGTATGCAACGACAGGTAAAGTAAGACGATGCCTGACCAAAATAATGCTTGGCGTACAACGCTTACGCGCTTAACCCGTGTGCCTCGCACAAACAGCACAATAGCCACTGCAAAGCCAATTAATAGCGTCGGTGAAAATTCCCACGGCACAAGCCAAGACAAGACATCCATTTATTCAACCTTACTGAAGCGCCAGACAATCAACTTGATTTTAAGAAAATGATTGTAGTATGTGAATCATGACACCCTTACTTCCCGCATACGATTTGTCGGTTTTTAAAGCCAGACGCCAACGTTTAATAGCCACTCTTGAGGCCCAAGGCGGGGGTATTGCCTTAATACCCACAGGCCGCCTCAAAATGCGTAATGCTGACAGCCCCTACCCGTTTCGGTTTGACAGCAGCTTTTATTATTTAACTGGGTTTAATGAACCTGATGCATGGTTGGTAATTGAAGCCGGCCCAAATCGATCGCGCAGCACACTTTTTTGTCAGCCCAAAGACCCTAAGATGGAAATTTGGGAAGGTTTGTTGTGGGGCCCCGACACTGCAGCAGCCACGTTTGGGTTTGATCAAGCCTTTGATTACGATGGTTTACACGAATGGCTGCCGCATGCGCTTGTCGGTCATCGGCAAGTTTGGGCGCCCATGCCAAACGCTGCTGTGCCTGATTTAATGACGCAGTTGCAAACGGGGTTGTCGCAAGCCAAGTCGGTAACCCGTGGGCTAAAGACTGTACCTACACAAATAAGCGACTTATCGCCTATTCTGAACGACATGCGTGTCATAAAAGACGCTGCTGAATGCGACATGATGCATCAGTCTGCCCGCATTGCCGCGCAGGCACATCGTCAAGCCATGCGATCGGCTCGCCCAGGTATTGCTGAATACGTACTTGAGGCAGAAATACTAAAAGTTTTTAGGCAGCATGGGGCACAAAGCCCTGCTTATGAAACGATTGTTGCAGCGGGTCAAAATGCCTGCATTTTGCATCATCGCGCAGGGCCTACATTAATGCATGATGGTGACTTGGTTTTAATTGATGCAGGATGTGAATTGAATGGCTACGCGTCAGATATTACCCGTACCTTTCCCGCCAACGGCCGTTTTAGCGGGCCACAAGCAGCCTTATATGATATTGTTTTAGCGGCTCAAAAAGCCGCTGTTGAACACACCTCACCCGCACATCATTTTAATGCGGGGCATGAAGCGGCAGTTCGCATCATTACCCAAGGGTTAATTGATGAAGGTTTGCTCAAAGGGTCGTTAGACAGCCAAATTGAACAAGAGGGCTACAAGCCGTTTTACATGCATCGTACCGGCCATTGGTTAGGATTAGACGTACACGATGTGGGTCGGTATCGCGACTTACCTGTTGAGTCAGTTTCAGCTTCCGATGCGGATACGACTGCTGCACCGCCATGGCGACAGCTTCAACCCGGCATGGTACTGACTATTGAACCGGGCATATACGTGAGACCTCAAGACGACGTTCACGAACAGTTTTGGCATATCGGCATTCGTATTGAAGACGATGCTTTAGTTACACCGAACGGGTGCGAATTATTGACTCGCGATGTGCCAGTTGAACGGGCTGAAATTGAAGCGCTCATGGCTGAATCGTTTGATGGTTGAATCAAGTTTAAAATTCAAACTTTGCCAGCAAGCCGCAATGAAGCACGTAAGGTATCGTTAATACGTGTTTGCCAACCATCACCGCTAGCACGCAAGGCTGCCAAAACATCTGCGTCTAAACGCAACTTGACGGGCTCTTTGGGTGATGCGGTTTTTGGGCGCCCACGCACTTTTAATTTAACACCCTCATAAACATCGGCAGACTTAAAAAAAGCTGCTGTCAACTCAGGCGCATCATCAGGGTCATTCCAAGTGGGTGGCATAGAGCGTTTTTTCGCGGTCATTTGCTTTCCTCATGCTAATGATACGGCGCACCTCGCCGCGCAGCGTCCAAACCAAAACAATTAAGCTGGCATCTAACCACCCAACGGTTATGAATCGGTCTTCTTTATATTCAATTCTAATATCTTGCCCTGTGAAATGAACCCCATCAAAGATTTCGATAGCCCGAGCAAAATCTAAACCTCGTTCTAGTAATGTCTTGTCTCGTTTTTTGTACATCAAACGCCAACTTCATTAATTTATTGTACACCCATTAAATACACTATACGACCAAAATCTTTAACTTTAAAAATTCAACCCTTCGAGCCAACCCATACGTTGCCAGATGTGTAACACCACGTGGGCAATGGCGAATAGGGTGAGTATGGTACCCATTAGCAAACCGGTAATCGCCACTAACACAGGCCCCCAACCCGTATGTTTAATACGTACATAACCGGGGTTATAGCGGGCATCAAAGCGCTCGTCTGACATTAAACACAGCATCAAAGACTCAATAAACCCTGCGATGGCGGGAATAAAGACAACAAAGAGTGCGGGGGTGTCCCACCAAACGGGGGCTTGACTGGCCAACAATAAACAGGCCACAACAGCAAAAGTGAGCCATTTTGCGTAAGGGCGACCCAAGTAATACCAGTGCGCGCCAAACCAACCGCCATAAAAAGACAGTAACCCAGCAATTACCTTACTGCGAATGCCAAAAGGTTCAGCCTGTATGGTTGATGTGCTTGGTACTGATGAGCTTGGTACTGATGAGCTTGGTACTGATGGGCTTGGTACTGATGGGCTTGGTACTGATGGATTTGAAACCAATGGGTTTTGTTCTGAAACAATAGGTTCTTGAGGGCTTTCAGGTGAGGTCGATGCAGAAGATTTTGTCATAACGGTTATTGTAATCTGGGCGGGTAAGGAGTTGTAAAATCAAACCATGAAAAACCTTGAATTCGATATTGCTATTGTAGGTGGTGGCCCCATCGGGACAGCGCTCGCCCTGATGTTGGCTAGGCTAGCACCTGACCCCGCTCGTATTGCACTATTTCACCACGATGATACCGGCCGCTATGGTTATCAAGCGAGTGTCGACCCACGGGTTATTGCCATAAACGAAGGCAGTCGGGTTGTGTTGGCTGACTTAGGCTGTTGGCCCGCAAAATACCAAGCCATAAAGAAAGTACACGTTTCACAACGCGGTCGTTTGGGCCGAACGGTCATTGACCCGAAAGACTTTAATGTCAAAGCGTTGGGTTATATCGTTCGCTATGCACAGCTTCACGCCTTGTTACTCGATGCCGCTAAAAACTCGGGGCTGACCGTCTTAACAGAGGGTGTCGCGTCAATAACAAACGGCACCCAAGCTGCAGATAAATTAGTGCATCAAACGAGCAATGAACCGCCTAAGGCACCTAATCATGCCACTCACTCTGCAACGGAACCTGCTCTAGAGAACGCATCAAATTTCTCCGTTACGATCAATCAGGGTGTGCACACCTACCGTGCCAGAATAGGCGTGCAGGCAGATGGCATGAATACAAACCAACAGGGTGTATCAACTCCAGAAGCCAACCCAAAACAAGTGGCCCTTTTAGGTTGCGCTGTGGCCTCAGCCCCGCGGCCCGGCTGGGCTTTTGAGCGTTTTACACAAGACGGCCCGTTAGCGGTTTTGCCGCACCCTGACAGCATCGCAACCCAATCGGTGGTGTGGTGTTGCAAACCAGAACAAGCGCACGCTATAGCCGCCATGTCGTTAGCTGAAGCATCTGACGCACTGACGCACGCTTTTGGTGACCGATTGGGGCGTTTAACATTGGCACAACCCTTGAACAGTTATCAGCTTTATCAAAGCCTGAACCCACAACCCATTCAGGGGCACTTGGTTGCCATTGGCAACGCAGCCCAAACCCTGCACCCTGTTGCAGGCCAAGGCATGAACTTAGGTTTGCGCGATGCGGCAACGCTCACGCACTGCCTGCGTGATTGGGTGGCAAACCCCACCCGACCGCCTGAAAAAGTGTTGGCTATTTACGCAGGTCTTCGAAAAAACGACCGCCTCGTCACCAGCAAACTGACCTCTTTTATGTCAGATATTTTCACAACCGGTTGGTCACCCATTGAACACGCAGCGGGTTTAACGCTTTTAGCGTTTGATACCCTGCCATTTTTACGTGCACCGCTAGCGCGCCAACTGATGCAGGGGTTACGGCAGTAATTAAAGCAGTCGAATCGGCGCTCATAACCCCTAGGCGTCGTACCCTACAATACGTCTATGCAAATTGGTTCGTGGTCTTTTCCTAATAATGTTTTTGTTGCCCCCATGGCTGGGGTAACTGATCGGCCATTTCGTAAATTATGCAAACGATTAGGCGCCGGACATGCTGTGTCTGAAATGGCCGCCAGCAACCCGCAGTTGTGGGCTAGCGTTAAAACGTCAAGACGCCTAAACCATGAGGGTGAGATTGACCCCATTACGGTTCAACTTGCTGGCGGTGACCCAGCCATGATGGCGCAAGCGGCTGTATTTAACATTGAAAAGGGCGCACGCATCATTGACATTAATATGGGTTGCCCAGTTAAAAAAGTGTGCCAAGTGGCGGCCGGTTCGGCACTGCTTAAACATGAAGACCTTGTGCAACGTATTTTAGAAGCAGTAGTTAATGCCTGTTCACCTTATAACGTACCCGTAACCCTCAAAACCCGCACCGGGTGGGACCGTTCCAACAAAAACGCATTACGCATTGCACAACTGGCAGAACAAACCGGCATTGCTGCTTTAACCTTGCATGGTCGCACACGTGCTGACATGTATGAGGGTCAAGCTGAATACGACACCATTCGTGAAGTGAAAGCCTCAATCAACATACCCGTTATTGCCAATGGCGATATTGACTCACCCGAAAAAGCCCGTGACGTGCTGGCTTATACCGGTGCTGATGCCATCATGATAGGTCGCGCAGCACTTGGTCGCCCCTGGATATTTCGTGAAGTGAACCATTTCTTAAAAACTGGTCAGCATTTACCCGCACCTAACCTAAATGAATTCAAAAATGACTTGCTCGAACACCTAGAAGAGCATTACGCTTTCTATGGGGAACAAACCGGCGTTAGAACCGCCCGAAAACACATTGGGTGGTATTTATCAGCTCTACCAAATACCGAAGCATTGCGACAAGAATTAAACACGATAGAATCAAGCGCAAAACAATTTCAAGCCATCATGAAAGCGCTTGACGCGCGCATGAACTGCTTTGAACAACACGCGGCTTGAGAGAAAAAAATGAAAACCATTACCCCGCTCGATGAATGTGTCAGACAAAACTTAGAACGCTACTTAACAGATTTAGGTGGCATGCAACCCCACAACATGTGGCAAATGGTGATTCACCGTGTTGAAAAACCCATGCTTGAAGTGGCTATGCAACATGCGAAAGGCAATCAATCTCGTGCCGCGCTCGCTCTGGGCGTTACACGCAACACTTTACGAAAAAAATTACTTGAACACAAGTTAATCGACTCTTGATTGAGCCACAGCCTTCATACTTAATCACAAATAAAAACACATACTTCATCTCTATTTTTTTAAAACTAAACACTTCACACTATTTAATCACCATTACCCTCTTATGAAGATTCAAACCGCATTACTTTCAGTTTCAGACAAAACCGGTATTCTCGAATTTGCACAAGCCTTAGCCCAACGCGGTATCAAACTGCTGTCTACGGGTGGTACCGCCAAAATGTTGCGTGATACAGGTTTAGCGGTGACTGAGGTTGCTCAACACACGGGCTCACCCGAAATTTTAGACGGTCGTGTCAAAACGCTGCACCCTAAAATTCACGGTGGTTTACTGGCTCGACGCGATCGTGCAGAGCATATGCAAACCTTAGTCAAGCACGACATTGAGCGCATTGATTTACTGGTCGTTAACCTCTACCCCTTTCGTGAAACCGTCGCTAAGCTCGATTGTTCATTTGAAGATGCTGTCGAAAATATTGATATTGGCGGACCCGCAATGTTGCGTGCTGCCGCTAAAAATCATGGCAATGAAACCGGTGGCGTCACCGTAGTCATTGACCCCGCTGATTACGAAACAGTGTTGCGCGAGTTTGACCGCTTGCACGGGCAGACTTCTTACGGTTTTCGTTTATCGCTTGCCAGCAAAGTGTATGCGCATACGTCTGCATACGATGGTGCAATTGCGGCCTACTTAAGCAGTTTGTCTCAAGCTGAACCTGCACAAGATCAAGTGCCCGAGCGTGAAACCTGGCCGCGCACCTTGACCTTGCAACTGCATCGTCAAGAAGTTTTACGGTACGGTGAAAACGCGCAGCAACTTGCCGCCTTTTATCGCGACCCAGCCCTGCCTGCCGGCGCTTTAGGTCACTTTCAACAGTTACACGGTAAAGAACTTTCATACAACAACATTGCCGATGCTGATGCAGCATGGGAATGTGTGCGTCAGTTTAATGAGCCCGCTTGCGTTATCGTTAAACATGCCAACCCGTGTGGTGTGGCGATTGCTGAGTCAATCTACGAGGCCTATTTAAAAGCCTTTCGCACCGACCCCACTTCAGCATTTGGTGGCATCATTGCATTTAATCATCGCGTTGATGCAGCCACAGCTGAAGCCGTAAGTAGTCAGTTTGTCGAGGTCTTACTTGCCCCCGCTTTTGATAGTGAAGCCTTAGCTGTATTCAAAACCAAGAAAAATATTCGAATTTTGACGGTTGCTTTGGGCAACGGTCAAAATGATATTGATGTGAAACGTGTAGGTGGGGGTTGGTTGATTCAAACACCCGACGTCAACGATGTGCAACCTGATGGCTTGCATGTGGTGACGCAACGTCAACCCACGACCGAGCAAATGCATGACCTCATGTTTGCATGGAAAGTAGCCAAGTATGTCAAATCAAACGCCATTGTTTTTGTGGGTCAAGGCAGCACACTAGGAGTTGGTGCAGGGCAAATGAGTCGTGTTGATTCAGCCCGCATTGCAGCCATCAAAGCACAAAATGCACAACTTTCATTAGAAGGAAGTTGTGCGGCGTCCGATGCGTTTTTCCCGTTTCGAGATGGTCTCGATGTTGTGATCGATGCGGGTGCGCGTTGCGTCATACAACCCGGCGGCAGCATGCGTGATGACGAAGTCATAGCAGCCGCCAATGAACGTGACATCGTCATGGTGTTGACAGGCATGCGTCACTTTAGACATTAATGACAACATGCGCATCTTAGGTGTTGACCCCGGTCTACGTCGCACAGGTTTTGGTGTGATTGATGTGCAGGGTGCACGCCTGAGTTACGTAACAAGTGGTTCAATTGTGGTGCCCTCTGACCAACCGCTGGCTAAAAGATTGCGTGTCATTCTTGATAATTTAAGACAAATTATTCAAGACACGCAACCCACCTTGGCTACGATTGAAATTGTCTTTATGAACACCAACCCACAATCAACTTTGCTGCTGGGTCAAGCCCGGGGTGCAGCACTGTGCGCCCTTGCAGACAGTGGTCTAGAGGTGCATGAATACACCGCGTTACAAATTAAAAAATCAGTTGTTGGTCATGGCAAGGCAGCCAAAGAACAAGTACAGTCAATGGTGCAACGTTTACTGAATTTAAATGGTTTACCAGGCTCTGATGCGGCAGACGCCTTAGCCTGCGCTATTTGTCATGCCCATATTGCGCCCTTGAACCTAGCACTCGGTGCACAAGGGCTCACGCAACAAACCTTAAGTCGAGGCCGCACCGGCCTGCGACAAGGTCGTATTCGTCATGTTTCTTCTACGAGGTAAAGCGCGTGATCAGTCGTTTAACGGGTAAGCTATTTGAAAAATCACCGCCCCGCATCGGTCTTGATGTGCAGGGCGTCGGTTATGAAATTGAAGTGTCGATGACGACGTTCTACGACCTACCTGAAATCGGTCGTGAGGTCACCCTGCTCACACACTTAGTGGTGCGTGAAGACGCGCATTTATTATTTGGTTTTGCAACAGCAGACGAACGTCGTGCGTTTCGTGAACTCGTTAAAGTGTCGGGTATTGGCGCTCGCACTGCTTTAGCCGTTTTATCGAGCATGTCAGTTCATGACCTAGCGCAAGCGATTACCCAACAAGAAAGCGCTCGCATCATGAAGGCGCCGGGTATTGGTAAAAAAACGGCTGAACGCCTACTGCTTGAGTTACGTGGAAAACTAGGCGCTGATATCGGCAATATTGCACATACCGCAACAAGCCATCACGCTGATATTTTGCAAGCATTAGCTGGGTTGGGTTACTCAGACAAAGAGTCAGCTGCAGCGGTTAAAACTGTGCCGGCAGATGCAACCGTTTCAGAAGGCATTCGCTTAGCGCTTAAACAGTTGTCTCGTTAATTCGTTAAGCCGAGCTAAATAGGTTGTGTAAATCAGCCCTGATTCAACTAGGCACACTAAAGAATGCTCACTAAAGAATGCCCACTAAAGAATGCCCACTAAACAATGCTCAGTAAATAGCCTTGTTTAGCTGCCCTTTCTTAAATACATTGGTGCAATAGCCTCAAGCGCAGTCGGCATAATACCTAGCAAAGGGCTTATGGGCTGATCACTGACGTTATCAACTTTAAGCGAATCAAGGTTGTCGCGAGACATCAACGGGTCACCAGGCAACAACTCAAAGAATGACGCTTGCAAACGGCCAATGCTGATCGGTAAGTCAATCACGTTGCGCTCATTACCGCTCCATTTTGAGGCGAGCTTAACCAACTCACCCAAGGTGTAAACATGTGGGCCCGCTAGGTCAAAGGTTTGACCACAAAGATGATCATTGCCAAGCGTGTTCACCACGGCTTGTGCCACATCACCTACAAAAATTGGTTGCATACGGGTTTTGCTACCTGCCATGGGCAACACAGGAAAAAACTTTGCTAATTGCGCAAACATATTCATAAAGCGGTCACCAGGGCCAAAAACCACCGAGGGTCTAAATATCGTGACGCAAAGATCATCGTGCCCTTTACAAGCCGCCCAAATTGCGGCTTCACCCGCTGCCTTAGACCGTTGATAACCGCTAGGCCCTTTTGCATCAGCCCCCAAAGCACTGATATGAATAAACTGCTTAACGCCTTGCTCAACACACGCCTTTGCAATACGGGCCGGCAGTGTGACATGCGCACGTTCGAAATCAGGGCCGTAAGGTTGGCCAGGGCGGCTATGCAAAACGCCCACCAAGTTAATCACCACATCGTGATCGCGCACCCACTCAGAGAGCTTTTGATCGTTGTGAATATCACCTGTTTGAACCGTAACGGTGGGGAACACTAACAACTCGCGTGCATTGGCTAAACGACGTGAGGGCACGGTCATTTTGTCGCCACGTAAAGCAAGTTTGGCAATGAGGTGCTGCCCTAAAAACCCTGAGCCGCCTATGACTAAAATTCGCATTGCTGTCTCCTGCTATGCTGTCATGCCTTATATTGGCATGCTCAAATAACGACTATACGTCAATAAGTCTACGTTACCACCACTAACGATCACGCCAATACGACTATTGGGCTTAATAGCTAAAACGCCATGTTGCACTGCCGCAGCGCCTAAACAACCCGTTGGCTCAACCACAGTTTTTAAGCGCTCGGCAAAAAACCGCAACGTTTGTATCAATTGCGTGTCGGTTACGGTCAGTATATCGGTCACTAACCGTTGAATAATCGGAAAGGGCTTGTCACCTACAGCCAAGGTCAACGCGCCGTCAGCGATCGATTGAGGTGGCTTGATACGTACAATTGACCCCGATCTAAACGACTGCTGAACGTCATTACCCGCCTCGGGTTCGACCCCATACACTTTGCACTGTGGGCTTAAGACTGAAGCGGCTAAAGCACTACCGGCCAGCAAACCACCCCCGCCCACACACACCGTTAAAGCATCAAGCTCGCCGACTTCCTCAAACAACTCTTTGGCAGCGGTACCTTGGCCACTGATAACGTTTTCATCATCGTAGGGTGGCACTAAAACCATGCCGTGACGTTTTTGCAGGTCTAACGCAATCGCACTGCGGTCTTCGGTGGCGCGATCATAGTGTATGACTTGGGCGCCATAGCCCCGCGTTGCATCAATTTTGCTTTGGGGCGCATCGCTAGGCATGATGATGGTAGCGTTCACCCCCAATAAGCGCGACGCCAAGGCCACGCCTTGGGCATGGTTGCCTGAAGAAAACGCCACTACACCTAGCGCCCGTTGCGCATCAGTTAATGCCGCAATGGCGTTATAAGCGCCTCTAAACTTAAAAGCGCCACCCCGCTGCAGATGCTCACATTTAAAAAACACCTGTGCACCCAGTGTGTCGTTTAAGGTTTGGGAAGTCATGACCGGGGTTCGATGTGCGACCCCTGCTAAACGTTGACTGGCTAGACAGACATCTGCAAAAGTGGGGTTTAAAGATTCAAGCGTCATGAAGTTCAGGCAATTAAAGTGTTTAGAGGTGATTGAGGTTATTTAGCAATGAGAGTTAGTTACTATTGTGTCAGTTGTAAATTACCGCAGATGGCTAGCAAAGGTAAGTGACGACGTCAACAATTAAGCAAAAAATCGTGTTCAATGCCTAATATTCTGCCATAGTGTACGATTAACCAGACCTTTACAAGTTAGATCAATTTTATGGCAATTCAGTCAGACAACCTCTCAGCACAACCCCCCGTTGACCGTATCGTCAACCCAGTTAGCCTCTCACCTAACGAAGAATCGGTTGAGCGTGCCCTACGCCCCAAGGCGCTTCAAGAGTATGTAGGCCAACAACGTGTGCGTGAGCAGCTTCAAGTCTTTATTGAAGCGGCTCGTAACCGCTCTGAATCGCTTGACCACGTCTTATTATTTGGCCCCCCCGGGTTGGGCAAAACCACTTTGGCGCATATTGTGGCCTATGAAATGGGTGTTAATTTACGTCAAACCTCTGGGCCCGTGCTTGAACGACCAGGTGATTTAGCCGCACTGCTCACCAACCTTGAACGTAACGACGTTTTGTTTATTGATGAAATACACAGGCTATCGCCGGTTGTCGAAGAAATTCTGTACCCTGCCCTTGAAGACTTCCAAATCGATATCTTGATTGGGGAAGGCCCAGGCGCGCGCAGTGTCAAAATTGATTTACAACCGTTCACACTCGTCGGTGCCACCACCCGTGCGGGCATGCTTACCAACCCCTTGCGCGATCGGTTTGGTATTGTGTCGCGGCTTGACTTTTACTCAGCAGATGAGCTCGCAAGCATTGTGACGCGCAGCGCTAAATTACTAAAAGTGTCGATCACCCCAGAGGGTGCGCAAGAAATCGCTTGCCGTGCTCGAGGCACCCCGCGCATTGCTAATCGTTTGCTGCGGCGTGTGCGCGATTATGCGCAAGTAAAAGGCAATGGCACGATTGAAAAAACCAGCGCCTCTGATGCCTTAGCCATGTTAGAAGTCGACCCATTAGGGCTTGACCTAATGGACCGCAAACTTCTCGAAGCCATTGTGCATAAATTTGACGGTGGCCCGGTGGGTGTTGAAAGCTTAGCCGCCGCCATTGGTGAAGAACGCGACACCATTGAAGACGTGATTGAGCCCTACCTGATTCAACGGGGGTTTTTACACCGCACATCCCGTGGTCGTGTTGCAACACAAGCCACATGGCGCCACCTAGGTTTGACCCCACCCGATCAAACACCCAACCCCACTGCGACATTATTTTGATGCAACAGCCCGCAAGAAGCGTTATTTAAGCTTTTAGATGCAACAAAATATCTTCACCGTAAGCGTCAAGTTTACGCGTGCCCACGCCATTAATTTCGCTTAAATCGTCTAACGATTTTGGCTGTTCAATGGCAATTTCTAGCAGCGTGGCGTCGTGAAATATGACGTATGCGGGTACCCCATGACTTTTAGCCACTTGGGCGCGCCATTGCCGCAACGATTCAAAATTATCTTGTGCAAAGTCAGGTACGTTTAATGCTTGTTTCTGTCGCCCTTGAACGGTTTTACTAGCTTTGACCGGTGCGGCACTGTCTTGACGTAAACGCAACGACTGTTGGCCGCGTAAAACGGGCACACTACTTTCTGCCATCGCAAATGTACCGTAACCCTCTTGGTCAACCATTAAATAACCTAACGCCAGCATTTGTCGCATCACACTACGCCATACCGTTGCTGACAAATCGGCTCCTACACCAAACACACTCAGGCTATCGTGTGATTGCTCAATAACACGTGGGGTTTTTTTTCCCATCAAAATATCAATAATATGACCCGAACCATAACGTTGTGAACGTTCTTTCCACAGCCTGTAAATTGCTGAAAGTAATTTTTGCGCAGGAATGGTGGCGTCCCACGTTTGTGGGGGTCGTAAACAGTTATCGCAATGGCCGCATGGCGTCATGCTTTGACCAAAGTATTGCAGCAGCCGTTGCCGACGACACACCACCGCCTCGCACAGCGCCAACATCGCGTCTAACCCTGCTAACTGACGGCGACGCACAAAAGCATCAGCCAACGACTCATCAATCATGCGCCGCTGTTGCACCACGTCTTGTAAGCCATAGGCTAACCAAGCCGTAGCAGGCAAACCATCACGACCCGCACGACCGGTTTCTTGGTAGTAGCCTTCAATTGATTTAGGCATATCAATGTGTGCCACAAAACGCACATCAGGCTTGTCAATACCCATACCAAAGGCAATGGTGGCAACCATAACCACGCCCTCTTCTCGTAAGAAAATAGACTGGTGTTCTGCGCGCATGGCGGCACTTAGACCCGCATGGTATGGCAAAGCACGCACACCCTGCTGACTTAACCACTTGGCTGTTTCATCAACCCTGTTACGTGACCACGCATAAACAATGCCTGCATCACCCGCGTGATGGTCTGCGATAAATGCTTTTAATTGGCGCTTAGCATCTTGTTTTTCCACAATCTGATACAAAATGTTGGGTCGATCAAAATTTGAAACAAAATGCTGAGCAGCGTCTAAATTTAAACGGTGTGCAATATCAACGCGGGTTTCTTCTGTGGCGGTTGCCGTTAACGCAATACGCGGCACATTAGGCCAGCGTTGATGCAAAATCGACAGGCTTAAATATTCAGGCCGAAAATCATGGCCCCACTGTGACACGCAGTGGGCTTCATCAATAGCAAACAAAGCAATTTCAATTTCAGACAGCATCTGAATACACCGGTCTGTCATCAGGCGTTCGGGGGCAATATAGAGCAGGTCAAGTTGCCCCTGCCTCAAGGCTGATTCAACATCTTTAGCGTCTTGCCAAGTTTGGGTAGAATTTAAATAACTGGCGCGAACCCCCAATTCTTTTAAGGCATCAACTTGATCTTGCATTAAAGCAATTAAGGGGGAAATCACCACCCCGACACCTGCTCGCACCAAAGCCGGTACTTGGTAACACAATGATTTACCGCCCCCTGTGGGCATCAGCACTAGGGCATCACCACCTTGTACAACGTGCTCAATCACGGCTTGTTGAGCGGGTCTAAACTCACTGAAACCAAAGACGTGTTGTAGCGTTTCGCGCGCTGAAATGACGGGGTCTTTCAAACGATTATTCAAACTCACAAACGTGCACCCGCTGGACTAAATAAAAGACTGTAGTTTGACAGATGGCGCAACACGATGACAGGCGTCACGATAACTAGTGCCGCCAAAATTAATTGCATCGACAGCACCGAAGGGGTGGCGTCCCACAGGGTGATTTCATCAAGTACCATAAATGGAAATAGGCTGTACAAAATGCCCAACACCATGAGCGCGAGTAAAACCACACACAAAACAAAAGGCAACCATAATCTGTGTGGTGTAACGTTTTGACGTACACGTTTGAAATATATTTCTAACCACACAAAACAAAATAACATGACACCCCACAACAAACCTGCAGGTATAAGGTTATCAATATGCGTCCATTTGTACAAAATAGCCGGGTTAGCCATTGCCAACATAATTGACACGGCTGTCATGCCAGCGGCAACCCAACGCACCGCATGGCTTGCCCATCGCGCTGCCAATACGCGCATTTCACCTTCCCATCGCATCAGCAGCCAGCACGAACCCATCAACATACATGCAGCCATCGCGCATAGGGCAACAAATAAAATGAAGCCAATGTTGGTCGCGTCTTGCTGATAACCTGCAGCAAATGCAGCCAAAATTAAGCCAAGGCCTAAGGCGCTTAAAAATGCCCCGATACAAAAAACCACTAACCAAAATGATCGCATAGTGATCGCTGAACGTGCGCGAAACTCAAACGACACACTTCGCGTCACAACACCCAGCATGCACAATAAAATGGGCAGGTAGAGCTGACTTAAGATGGCGCCGAAAGCAAAGGGAAACGATGCGATGGCTAAAGCAAATGTGAGCAATACCCACGTTTCATTGACACTTCGCCATGGGGCTAAACTGGTCATTAACGCTTGTCGGTGGGAAGCCGGTGCAAAAGGCAGCAATAAACCCACACCCATGTCAAAGCCATCAAAAATGATGGTACCCAGCACCATAATCGAAGTGAGGGTCAACAATAGCAGTGGCATCCAGAAAGTAGGGTCTGTTGGTAACAGGCCTAACGAGGCGGCATAAGATGACATCACGGCGCGCCACCTGATTTAACCACTGGCACCACACCTTGTTTCATGGCATAACCCGATAACCGCACGAAACCAAAGATAATGAGGGAAAAAAGCGCTAATAATAAAATCAAGCCTAATGCTATCGAGGTCGTTGGCGTTGCTGTGATGACGTCAGCTGCTTTTAATGCATTCATGACTGCAAATTCACTTCTAAAATCACTGTTTGTTAACCAAGCCAAAGCCGGTATTATCATGCCAAGTGGTGCACCAAAAATAAAAGCCAACTTAGGTTTTAGTTGGTTATTAAACAGTTTGAGTGATAAGTATGCGGCGACAAGCCATATAAAAAGCGTTATACAGAAACTTAACCAAGTTAAGAAATAAACACGATCAATTTCAATCTTATACGGCAACCCATTGTTGGTATACAAAAACCACATTAACGTGGCATGCACGAGCAAAGCCAAGACACCCCATTTAAGGGCTCGCTTTAAAAAAATAATGTGGCCGTCTTGCAAGGGTCTAAACTTAGACTGCCAGGCTGAAAAGCCTAAGCACACGCCCGCTGTTGAATAGATTGTTTGTAAAAAGAATTCAACACTTTGTAAATAGGCTGCAGGTTGAACAAACAACTCGGCCCACTCGTAAATACGGTAGCGACCATCAAGCATCATGGTGCCGGCGGGTTGCCTTGTCCAGCTATCAAAAACAATGACAAAGTATGCGACTAATGTGAGCCCAAACAACACAAGCCACATAGCCCATTTATATTGAGCAACTGATGCACGTTGTTTACCAAACAGCATAACGTCTAACGCGGTTGATTTGAGCACCACAAAAATAACCACTGCAAAAAACATTAATGGGCCAAACACATTGCCCATTCGCTCAATCATGATGGGCCACACCACGCCTATTTCAACGATTGTTAAAAACCCGAGTGCGAATGCACTAAACAGGGTGAGTGCAAAGATGCGTAGCCAAACTCTAAAAGTTTCTGAGTTAAAATGACTTTCATTTGAATGTTTACCTGCAAAACCGACAGCCAATAAAAAGGCTAAACCGATCGACAAACCGATAAAAGTGTAGAACAGGGTAACCGTCAGTTCAAACTGAATGCGGCCAAAAAAGAGAGAAGAAATTTCCATAACGCTTCAAGTGTAGACGCCTCGTGGCAAAATGGTGTCTTGATTAGCCTTTTTTCTACATTTTGGCTTTATTTTGGTTCTATTTTGGCTCACAAAAACGTATGACAGCATCATCAAACCCCATTATTTCTACACATTTTCTCAAACATATTATTGAGTCTGACTTGTCTACCCAGCGATTTGCGACCAAGCGCTGGGCAGGTCACCCCGGCTCTGCCAAGGTGCAGCAAGCGGGCGGCTTAGACCCAGCAAAAATTCGCACACGTTTTCCGCCTGAACCAAACGGTTTTTTACATATTGGTCATGCCAAGAGCATTTGTCTAAACTTTGGTTTGGCTCGTGAATACGGGGGGGTATGCCATTTACGTTTTGATGACACCAACCCTGAAAAAGAAGACCAAACCTACGTTGACGCAATCATTGATGCGGTGCAATGGCTTGGGTTCGATTGGCAAAATTCAGATGGCAATCATATGTACTTTGCCAGCGATTATTTTGACGTTATGTTCGAATGCGCCGTGGCCATGATTCAATCGGGTGACGCCTATGTTGATGAACAAAGCCCCACTCAAATGCGTGAAATGCGGGGCACCCTAACTGAACCAGGGCAAAACAGCCCATGGCGTAACCGCCCAATTGCTGAGTCATTAGCGCAGTTTCATGCCATGCAAGCGGGTCAATTCCCCGATGGTGCGATGGCTTTGCGCGCGAAAGTCGATATGACTTCACCCAATATGAATATGCGCGACCCGGTGATGTACCGTATTCGCCATGCAACACATCATCGTACTGGCGACAAATGGTGTATTTACCCGCTCTACACATGGGCTCACCCCGTTGAAGATGCGCTAGAAGGCATTACGCACAGCATTTGTACGCTTGAATTCGAAGACCAACGGCCGTTTTACGACTGGACACTGCAAAAACTGGCTTCGCTTGGCTTATTGGCTGAGCCTTTGCCAAAACAATACGAGTTTGCCCGGCTCAACATGAGCTACGTTATCACCAGTAAGCGCAAACTGCTTCAACTCGTGGTTGAAAACCACGTCAACGGGTGGGACGACCCGCGTATGCCTTCTATTGCAGGGCTGCGTCGCCGTGGTTACACACCAGGTGCTGTTAAGTTGTTTTGTGAACGAACAGGTGTTTCAAAATCAAATTCTCGCATTGATTACAGCTTGCTTGATCAAGCTTTGCGTGAAGAACAAGACCCTATTGCTATTCGCTCTGTTGCCATTTTGCAACCATTAAAATTAATTATTACAAACTTATCGGCCGATGAATCAGTCATATGCCGCGCCCCCGCAAACCCGCACAACAGTGCAGCAGGTCTGCGAAGCTTTCCCTTCACTAGAGATTTGTTGATTGAACAAGACGATTTTGCGGAAGTACCCCCCCCAAAATATTTTAGGTTGTCACCCGGTAGCTTGGTACGGCTAAAGTACGCCTACGTTGTGAAATGTACAGGCTGTGTTAAAGACAGCCAAGGGCGGGTGATTGAAGTACATGCTGAATATTTACCTGACACCCGAAGTGGCACAGATGGCTCAAATGCCGTAAAAGTTAAAGGCAACATCACTTGGGTGAGCGCGCAACACGCGGTGCCCGCTCAGTTTAATCTTTACGATCGCTTGTTTACCGAACCTTTTCCTGAGCAGGCCGATGGTCAATTTGTTGCATCATTAAACCCCCACTCAATTGAAAGGGTTCAAGGTTGGCTTGAGCCAGGTACGCCACTTGACCGAGGTCTGTTGCAATTTGAGCGCTTGGGGTACTTTGTGGCTGACCGAGTTGATTCAACTACCGAAAAACCTGTTTTAAATCGCGTCACAACGCTTAAAGATACATGGGCTTCCAGTGCTTCCTAACTTAGCCTTATCACTTAACGCCATCTTGCAACGCTGTCACTTAATAAAACTATGACTCAATCAAACCATGCTCTAACCTTCAAAAGTGCCACGCTTTATGCTGTGCGGGTGGTGCTTCATGAACACAACACCCCGAACCTGATCGCTAGCTTGGGGCAGCGCATGCAAGATGCGGGGGGGTTCTTTGCACAAGAGCCCGTTGTCATAGACGCCTCTGGGCTTAACGAAACACCTAACTGGCCTTTATTGTTGGCCGCTTTTGCGCAACACTCATTACCTGTTTTAGGGGTTTTTGCACACGGTGAGGTACTCATAAGCGCCGTGGCTTCAGGGTTAGTGTCAATCGATATAACGGCAAGTAAATCGGCTGACTCTGGTCGTTTACAAAACACAGACGCCATAGCGGTCGAATTGGCAACACCTGCCAGACTGGCTGAGCCTAAGCCACAAGTTGCGCTTGAGCTGGGTACGGCAGATACGCCTATAGTGCTTGAAACACCAAAAGAACCCACAACCTTCTTGCCAGCCCCTCAAACCATGGTGGTTCATGGTCCCTTACGATCGGGTCAGCGCATTTATGCCCGGCAGTGCGACTTAATCGTGATGGGTGTTGTCAGCCAAGGGGCCGAGGTCATTGCCGACGGCAACATTCATATTTATGGGCCTTTGCGCGGCAAGGCTATGGCTGGTGCACTTGGGCTAGCCGATGCGCGTATTTTTACCACCAGCTTAGATGCCGAGTTGGTTGCCGTTGCAGGGGTTTACCGTGTTATTGAGGGCGTTTTACCGGCTACTATTCATCGTAAACCAAGCATGATTTACCTTAAAGATGAGGTCTTAGTGATTGAGCCATTAGGCGACTAGCCACAGTCAGTTAAACGTATACTGTCAACAATGCAGCATTTGATTAACAATTATTTAAGTTTTTAATACAAGGGTGCCTACGTTATGACACGTATTGTGGTGGTTACTTCAGGCAAAGGCGGTGTGGGTAAAACCACAAGCAGCGCCAGTTTTTCTTCTGGTTTGGCCCTGCGCGGTCATAAAACCGTTGTCATCGACTTTGATGTCGGCTTGCGTAACCTTGATTTAATTATGGGTTGCGAACGCCGCGTGGTGTATGACTTTGTGAATGTTATACAAGGTGAAGCCACATTAAATCAAGCGTTAATTAAAGACAAAAATTCTGAAAACTTATTTGTCTTACCCGCCTCACAAACGCGCGATAAAGATGCTTTATCTCAAGATGGCGTTGAAAAAGTTATCAACGATTTAAAAGAAATGGGGTTTGAATATATTATCTGTGACTCGCCCGCTGGCATTGAAACTGGCGCCCTATTAGCTGCCTATTTTGCTGATGATGCATTGGTGGTTACCAACCCTGAAGTCTCATCTGTGCGCGACTCTGATCGCATCTTGGGTATTTTGGCCTCAAAATCACGCCGTGCTGTAATGGGCGAGGAACCCATCAAAGAGTTTCTACTGCTCACGCGCTACAACCCTAAGCGAGTAGAAGATGGCGAAATGTTGTCATTGCAAGATATCGAAGATATTTTACGCATCAAACTTATTGGTGTGATTCCTGAATCTGAATCTGTGCTGCAGGCTTCGAACCAAGGTTTGCCTGCTATTCACATCAAGCAAAGCGATGTGTCAGAGGCCTATCTAGATGTTGTAGCGCGCTACTTAGGTGAAGACAAACCTTTGCGATTCACTGAATATCAAAAGCCAAGTTTGCTTAAGCGTTGGCTTGGGGGTAAATAATGTCATTCTTATCATTTTTCCTAGGCGAAAAAAAGAATACGGCTAGCGTTGCAAAAGAACGTTTACGTATTATTTTGGCGCATGAGCGTGTCAACGGCGATAACGGCACACCCAATTATTTACCTCAGTTGCAAAAAGAACTGATGGAAGTGATTTCAAAATACGTCAAAATCAACCCTGAAGACATTAAAGTTAACCTAGAAAGACAGGGTCAGATTGAAGTGCTTGAAGTCAAAATTGAATTGCAGCAACAAACTTAAATAGATCTCGGTCATTGGTGCAAACGCTGTGCCAATGACTGACTACACCAACTGCCTAGACTTCACCACTGAAATCACAGATCTAAACCGAGAATCTTGGCTGTCTTGTACCCATTCAAACATGGGCATTTCTGCTGTAATTAAATGCGCGCCCGCCGCGTGCATGCGTGCTAAACCCGCTAACCGATCTGCTGGTGTGCGTGAACTGCAACCGTCTTCTACGACCCACACATCAACCCCTTGCTCGCGCATACCGAGTACAGTTTGCATAACGCAAACATGGGTTTCAGAACCCATCACTAGCACTTGAGGGCGATCTTTTGGCAGCCACCCCTTAAAGCTTGATTCACAGGTGGCGTCAAAATGGGTTTTATAAAACCGGTTATGAAGCTGCTCACCAATCGGTGAAACGGTTGTGCCAATTTTTTCAACGACATGCTCAGTTGCCCAAACGGGTATACCTATAATGCGGGCACACTGCGCCAAGCGATCAACCGTTGCAATTTGAACAGATGCCCCATGCATTGCGGGCATCAGTTTTTCTTGCATATCAATAATCAAGACTAAAGATGTATTGGGGTTTAATCGCATACTAGCCTTTTAAATAATACATATCTCTGACATAAATCTGATCACTAAACGGTAACGAAAGAAAGCGCTTCATATACATGTTTATGCCGCGCATGTTAAAGCCATATCACCAGACCAGAACCGAACCAAGGGTTAAACACGTTTTTTACATCAAGGGCTTATAGCGCAACCGTTTAGGGGCAGCGCCGTTTTCACCCAAACGCTTGCGCTTGTCGGCCTCGTATTCTTGATAGTTTCCATCAAAAAACACAACTTGTGAATTACCTTCAAACGCCAAAATATGGGTGGCAATGCGGTCAAGAAACCAACGGTCATGACTAATAACCATGATTGAGCCGGCAAACTCAAGCAAGGCGTCTTCGAGTGCACGCAACGTTTCAACGTCAAGGTCGTTTGATGGTTCGTCAAGCATTAAGACGTTACCGCCTTTAAGCAAGGTCTTAGCCATGTGCAATCGACCCCGCTCACCGCCAGACAACTGGCCGACACGCTTGGTTTGATCGCTACCCTTAAAGTTAAAGCGACCTAGGTATGCGCGGGTTGCCATTTCAAAGCGGCCAATCGTGAGCAAATCTGCACCGTCAGAAATAGCGTCAAACACGGTTTTATCGTCTGGCAATTCGTCGCGCGCTTGGTCAACGATGGCAAGCTTTACGGTTTGCCCCACCACCACTTCGCCTGAATCGGGTTTTTCAAGGCCAGCGATCATACGAAATAGCGTTGACTTACCCGCCCCGTTCGGACCAATAATTCCCACAATGGCGCCAGGTGGCACTTTAAAACTTAAATTGTCGATCAATAATCGATCGCCAAACGCTTTGCTAACACCCTTAAACTCAATCGCTTCATTACCTAAACGCTCGGCGACGGGAATAAAAATTTCAGAGGTTTCATTACGCTTTTGGTATTCATGAGATGACAATTCTTCGAATCGTGCCATACGCGCTTTTGCCTTTGCTTGACGACCTTTAGGGTTCTGGCGCACCCACTCAAGTTCTTTAGCAATGGTTTTTTGACGCGCTGATTCTGAAGATTCTTCTTGCTTTAAGCGAGTACCTTTTTGCTCAAGCCAAGAACTGTAATTACCCTTCCAGGGAATACCGTGACCCCGGTCTAGTTCGAGAATCCATTCGGCGGCATTGTCTAAAAAATAGCGATCGTGGGTCACAGCCACGACAGTACCTGGGAATTTTTGCAAATACATTTCTAGCCAATCAACGCTTTCAGCATCAAGATGGTTAGTGGGCTCGTCAAGCAACAACATATCGGGCTTTGACAACAACAAACGACATAACGCAACACGGCGCTTTTCGCCCCCTGATAAGGGGCCTATTTTGGCGTCCCATGGGGCGAGACGCAGCGCGTCGGCAGCGATTTCCATCTGTGTATTGATGTCATCAGAACCGCTTGACGCAGCCGCTGAAATGATAGCCTCAAGATTGGCTTGCTCGGCCGCTAATGCATCAAAATCAGCGTCGGGCTCAGCATAGGCGGCGTACACCTCGTCAAGGCGCTTACGGGCAGCTGTGACGGGGCCAAGACCTTCTTCAACTGACTCACGCACTGTGTGTTCGGGGTTCAAAATAGGTTCTTGCGACAAGTAACCAATATTTAAACCCGCCATGGGTATGGCTTCACCGTCAATCTCTTTATCGATGCCTGCCATGATTTTAAGCAGCGTTGACTTACCTGAACCGTTGACACCCAAGACGCCAATTTTGGCCCCCGGGAAAAACGACAAAGAAATATCGCGCAAAATCTGTTTTTTGGGGGGTACCGTTTTACCCACCTTGTTCATTGTATAAACGTACTGAGCCATGTTTGAGCGTACCTAAAGCAAAGTGATTGAAATGAAAAATGATTCGTTATTGTAGGCTGTCTCTGAAGCTATGTTAACGTCAAGGCATTTATTGTTGAATTTTTTAAAATAACTGAATATGACAACGCACAATCACACCACTGAGACTGAACCCACACCCTTGATGTTTTCAGCACAAGACCTGATTTTATTGGGTAAAACGGCTGATTCACTGAGTGCTTATTTGGGCGCCGCGGTACTGGCTGAGGTGGGTGAAAGCGAGGGTGCTGAATGGGTTATTTTTGGGCAAGCGCTAGCAGTCGACGAAACCCCTGAAGAGGGTGTTTTGCTGGTGCAACTAGGGGGTAAAGAGGCCCGACTTTTGGGGGGAACGGGTGGCATTGAAGCCAACGACCAACCGTACGATTGCAGTTATTTGTGGTCTATTCAAATCACTGAATATGATGATGAGCGCTACGTAAAGCTTGATTCAATCGGTGAAGTGATTGACACCTCTCCGACGCTTGACGCCTTGCTGCCGTTTTCAATTGTTGAACCTGAGTTCGTTGAAGATGACATTGAAGGTGAAGAAAGTGAAAGTGATTCAGATGTAGATGAAGATGAAGCGGTAGATGATGAATTCAACACGCGTTTCGGCACGAGTGATTATGGCAACAAGCCCCCCACTAGACACTAAATAAGATCTCGCTATTCTGCGTTAAATGAAAATGGGCTGTTTCTTATTTTTTTCTTATTTTTTTTCTTTAGATACGCCCGTTTGCGGCAAAGTCAAGAATGAAATGCGCGGAATGCCCGCATTTTTTGCAATGGCCATCACTTGAGCAACACGACCATATTTTACTGCTTCATCTGACTCAACATAAAGCTGAAAGTTAGGGTCGATTGCTTTAGCGCGCAAAAAAGCACCTAACTCGGCATCGTTTACCGTTTTATTGTCAAACACCAGCGTGCCATCAGCTTGAATAATTAAACGCGTATTTTCAATAGCTAATGAGACTGAACTTGAGCTTTTAATACGCTCAGTCTCGGGCAAAGTGATTTTTAAACTTTGTGGAACCAATAGCGGCGCGGTCACAATAAAAACGACCAACAGCACCAACATCACATCAACAAGCGGTGTCACGTTAATTTCTGACATTAACCCTTCGGTGTCGTTTGATGACCTCATGACTTACCCCACAGGGCTTCATTTTTCATCGCGAGACGCAAGAAATCTTCGTTAAAGGCCTCAAGCTCTGTCACCCGAACACGCATTTGTCGCACATAATAGTTGTAGATCATTACCGCTGGAATAGCCGTCACGATACCCACTGCGGTGGCGATCAGCGCTTCGCCAATTGGGCCTGCTACCACATCAATACTGGCTTGACCCGCTGCACTGATGCCAATCAGTGCGCTCATAATGCCCCAAACCGTACCAAACAAACCCACAAAAGGCGCAGTTGAACCAATACTGGCTAAGACCGACAGGCCGCGCTCACGGGTGCGTGCAATTTGAGCAACCCGCTGCATTAATGCCCGATCAAGCAGTTCACGTAATGAATCAAGCGCATGGCGATTATGATCAAAACCACTTAGTTCAGCGCAGGTTGCCACGCCAGTGCGCGCCAATTCAGCTAAATCGCTGTCAGGTAAACTCGCCGTGCGGGTAGCGTTGACAACGCCATCCCATGTTCTGCTCTGTTTAAACGCAGCTTCAAAACGAGTAGATGCTGCACGCTCTTTTTTAATCGACAAATATTTGACGACCCCTACCGACCAAGTAATAATAGAAAGCACAAGTAGGGCTAACAGTGTGATGTCAACAATATAAGAATTCAAGTGAGTGCTCCTAGCGCTGTTCAATACGAAAGGTGATCGGAATTTGTACCCATTGGGTCGTGGTTCGACCGTTCTGAGTACCAGGTGTAAAACGCCATTTTTTTATGGTTGCAACGGCTGCAGCATCAAGAATGCGATGACCACTACTTTGGGCCACTTCAACTTGCCCACTTTCACCATTGGGTAAAACTTCTGTATAAACCACAACCGTACCCTCAATGCGCTGTCGCAACGCTTCAGGGGGGTAAACCGGTGCAGGGTTTTTTAAATTAGAATCGCTGTAAGTCGGTTGCTTCAAGCCGGCTAAACCACCACCTATGAATTCGTTCAAATCACTGGGTTTTGAATTGGGGTTTGCTTTGGGTGTAACGGTTTGCTTAGGCTCAGCTTTTTTGGGCTCTGGCTTGGGCTCTGGCTTGGGCTCTGGCTTGGGCTCTGGCTTGGGCTCTGGCTTGGGTTCTGGCTTGGGCTCTGGCTTGGGCTCTGGCTTGGGTTCTGGCTTAGGCTCGGGCTCGGGCTTGGGCTCTGGCTTGGGCTCTGGCTTGGGCTCTGGCTTGGGTTCTGGCTTGGGTTCT
>Ga0105052_10000130_pt1 | contig 90145 bp, 80 predicted proteins | sample FRY03_FD_78094 | JGI IMG/M metagenome (GOLD analysis project Ga0105052, IMG submission 78094) | Freshwater microbial communities from Lake Fryxell liftoff mats and glacier meltwater in Antarctica - FRY-03 | ecosystem: Environmental > Aquatic > Freshwater > Ice > Glacier meltwater ... | reverse complement strand
GATGTCGGCCAGGTCCTGACCGGCATACTCGGGCAGCGTTTTCGACCAGCTGACAATGACGCGCGTGCAACCCTCAGCCCGGTCGGCGGACAGGATGGTCGAGCCGGCCGTGTAGGGATAGCAGTCCAGGCAGATCGGCTGCTTGGCCATGTCTTTTTCGATGAAGGACAGCGTTTCCTCGGAGCGGCCGTAATTCTCCTGCCCCACCACCTTGTGGTGCGAGATCACCACCGGCACCCCCACCTCGCGGCCGATGCGAAAACTTTCCTCCAGCGAGTCGATCACCCGATCTGCCTCATTGCGCATGTGGGTGCAATACAGGCCATTGAATTCCTTGAGCGGACGGCAGATTTCAATGACCTCTTCCGTGGGCGCGGCAATCGCCGGCTCGTAGAACAACCCGGTGGACACGCCGATAGCGCCAGCGCGCATGGCCTCGTCGACCAGTTCGCGCATGGCGCCAATTTGGGCCGCCGTCGCCGGCTGCGTCAGGTCATCCATGGTAGCCACACGCAAGGTGGTGTGCCCCACCAGCATGGCGCAGTTGGTGGCGGCTGGTTGGGCCCGCAGCGCATCCAAATAGGCGGCAAAAGTGGGGAAACGGAACCAATCGCCCTCGCCATCGAGCAGGTTCAGTGGCGGCGTGACCGGATTGGGAATGGGACGCGGCATCGGCGCCAGCGACACCCCGCAATTGCCACCGATCACGGTGGTCACGCCCTGGCTGACCTTGGGCGCCATGTCGGGGCCGGACAGCATGAGGCGGTCGTCGTGAGTGTGCGCGTCGATGAAGCCCGGTGCGGCGATCCGGCCGGCGAGGTCGATTTCCTGCTTGCCGCTGGACTGCTGCAGGTCGCCGATGCGGGCGATGCGATCGCCGCGGATGCCGATGTCGCCGCTATAACGTGGCGCGCCGGTGCCGTCGACGATACTGGCATTGCGGATAAGGATGTCGAACGATTCCTGCATGGTCTGTTCCAGTGATGAATTCGGGGGGAGGGTGGAGCCGGTCAGAGCAGCGCACCGCGTGCCGCGATCGGCCAGATCGCCTCAACACGGTCTGCGCGCAGACAGACCAGCTCGTCGTACAGGTTGACCGTCGGGTCGCAGTGGCCAGGGACCAGCATCAGTGCATCGCCCAGCGCCAGCCCCGCGTCGGCGGGTGTTTCCAGCACGCCGTGTTCGTCTGCTGCCTTGATGAAAGTCAACTCCGGGCGGCGCCAGACCGTCGGCAGACCGGCGTCGATACTCGACGCCTTCAGCCCCGCATCGATGATCGCGCGCGTCGTCGTGGCGCGGCTCATCACTGCCGTGCGTACGAATAACGCGTGTTCAAACGCGGGCGCGGCCGCCTCGGGTAGGTTGTCGCTGTAGTCGCGGTCCATGAAGATGTATGACCCGGGCTGAACTTCGTCGAAGACGCCACTGCGACTGTCGTAGCAAAAGGTACCGGTACCGCCACCGGTGATGCGGCCGACTGTGATTCCGCAGGCTTCGACCGCCTCCCGGCTTTGCGTCGCCGCGGCCGCAGCTTCGGCACTGGCCGCCGCGCGCAGCGCCGGCGTGCGCAGATGCTGCGCCGTCCCGTGGTAACACTGCAATCCGGCAAAGCGCAGTCCGGCATGGGATGCGACCTCGCGCGCCAGGGCGGCAACCGGTGCACCGGGTGCGACGCCACAACGCCCGGCACCGACGTCGACCTCGACATAGACGTCGAACACCACCGCGTGTGCCTGCGCCGCCTGAGACAGGGTCTGCACTTGCAGTGGATCGTCGACGAGCACGCCAACGTGGGCCCGACGCGCGATTTGCGCCAGCTGCCGTGCCTTGGTGGCGCCGACGACCTGGTTCGTCAGCAGGATGTCGGTGATGCCGGCTTCGGCAAAGACCGCAGCTTCACTGACCTTCTGGCAACAGATGCCGACCGCGCCTAGCGCGATCTGGCGGTGCGCGATTTCCGGGCACTTGTGGCTCTTGGCGTGCGGGCGCAGCCGAATGCCGGCGCCGCGAAGTGCATCGGCCATGCGCGCAAGGTTGCGCTCGAACGCATCGAGGTCGAGTACCAGTGCCGGCGTATCGACGGCCGACAGCGGGTCGCCCGGCTGCGCCGCTTTCCAGGGGGTCACGCCGTGGCCTTCAATCGACTTTGGCGCCCGAGAGCTTGATGATGCGCGCCCATTTCGTGGTTTCCTGACGCGATAACTCGAGGAACTCCTCGGGTGTGCTGGGCGAGGTCTCGGCGCCCAGTGCCTTGAAGCGGTCGCGCACCGCTTGGCTCGCCAGTGCGGTGCGGATCTCGGCGTTGAGCTTGGCGACGACATCCTTGGGCATGTTGGCCGGTCCGACGATGCCGCCCCAGGCGGTTACTTCGAAGCCTGGAACGCCAGACTCCGCGATCGTCGGCACGTCCGGGTAAGTCGGCGAACGCTGGGGCGACGAGATGCCCAGCGCACGCACCTTGCCGGCCTGCGCCAGCGGGCCTGACACCGGTGCGTTGATCATCATCAGTTGCAGACTGCCGCCGATCAGGTCGGAAACCGCCGCCGTCGCGGCGCGGTACGGAACATGCAGGATGTAGGTACCGGTCATCGCCTTGAACAACTCGACGCCGAGGTGCCCGGTCGTGCCGTTGCCGTCCGAGCCGAACGCCAGTTTGCCGGGGTTTTTCTTGGCGCAGGCGATCAACTCCGGAACGGTCTTGACCGGCAGGTTGTTGTTGACAATCATGATGTTGGACAAGCGCAGCGTGTTCGACACCAGCGTCAGGTCCTTGTCCACGTCGTAAGGAACACTGGCCAAGAGCGACTTGTTTGTCGCCATTGAGACGGCGTTGCCGTACGCCAGCGTGTAGCCGTCCGGTGCCGAACGGATCAGATCCATCGTGCCGATGACGTACGAGCCGCCGGGCTTGTTGTCGATGACGACAGAAACACCCATCTGCTGCGACAGCTGTTGTGCTAACGCGCGCATCAGCGCGTCCGGCGCGCCGCCCGGTGCCGACGGTACGATCAGCCGTATCGGCTTGTCAGGGTAGGCAGCCAGGCTCGAGAACGTAGCGGTTGCCAATGCGGCAACAGCAAGAACAGGCAGCAGGAATCTTCGCAGCATTGGGTACCTCGTCAAAAAGCGTTGCAGGAAAGGGCCAGTGCGCGCCGCCGTGCCGTCGCGCACGAGGCAAGAGGGCGAGGGACAGCGGCATCGTCGGCCGAGCTTAGGCGATCTGATCCAAAAGAAAAACCGATTTAATCTACATTCATTGTGTAAATTTACTATCGAATTAGCATGTTCCGGGCTGGCCCCCTGAGTTAGATCCGGCCGCGAGATCGTGACAGCCCGGCCGAAGGAGAAATACCGGCCCAAACGTGTTTACCAAGCCCACGCCGCTGCCAAGATGGAGTGACAGATCATCGGCTGACCCGGTTGCCGCTCATCACCATGCGCATTGATGCCGCGCGTCAATGCGCTGAGCAGCTCACCCGCACCAGCTTCATCACGCAGCAGTGGAGCCTGGTGATGGACGCGTTCCTGCCAGGCTCCGCTGCTCCACACTCGCAGACCTGATGAGCGGCAGGCTGGTGTTGCGCTCCAGGGATATTGGAGATGGCGGTGAGCAGGCGTTTGATGACATCGATGCTTTGCTGCGTGCTGGTTGGGCTGCCGATCGGCCCAAGGGCGGCCCAACCGTCTTCCCGTGCTACAGCTTCTATGGCAGCGACAACCATGGGGCGTAGGGTCGGAAGCTCTAGACATTCCGGAGACTTTTCTGGTGTCGGGCTCGGCCGCAAGATCTCCGTATAAACAAACTTGTCACGCGCCGCCACAAAAGGCACAGGCGTCTTGCGCTCACCAAACCCATACACCACCAACCCCGCTTCGCGGATACGCGTGGCCAGGCGGGTGAAGTCGCTGTCGGACGACACCAGGCAAAAGCCATCGACTTTGTGGTCGTGCAATACGTCCATTGCGTCGATGATCAGGGAGGCGTCAGTCGAGTTCTTTCCGGTGGTGTAACTGAACTGCTGCACCGGTTGAATCGCCATGGTGTGCAGCACTTCCTTCCAGCTTTTGAGGTTGGTCGTGGTCCAGTCGCCATAAGCGCGCTTGATGGTCGCAGTGCCGTAACGCGACACCTCTGCCAGCAATTCCTGGATGACGGATGCCTGCGCATTGTCAGCGTCGATCAATACCGCCAGCTTGTGATTGCCGTTTGCCATGGTTTTTCTCCCACCCTGGAAACGGATGGTAGCCGGATTCCGTCGGCCCCGCAGCGCTCGCAGACCGCCTGATATGCTCGTCGTGCCACATTGCTCGTGGCGTCCTGGCCCGCTGAGGGCCACCTCGCTTATCCACGACGATGAACGCGCCACATCCGCCTACTGCCTCCTATCCCTATCTGCTGCGCCCGCTCGACCTGGGCTTCACCACCTTGAAAAACCGGGTGCTGATGGGTTCCATGCACACCGGGCTGGAAGACGGCCGTGACCTGAGCCGCCTGGCGGCCTACTTTCGGGAGCGTGCCGAAGGCGGTGTCGGGCTGATGGTGACGGGGGGCTTTTCGCCGAATATCGCCGGCTGGACCAAACCCTTTGCCGGCACCTTGTCAACGTCGGGCGCTGCCCGGCGCCACCGCGTTGTGACGCAGGCCGTGCACCAGGCCGGCGGCAAGATTGCCTTGCAGATCCTGCACACCGGGCGCTACGGTTACCACCCGTTTGCAGTTGCGCCCACGCGTCTGAAGTCGCCGATATCGCCGTTCACGCCGTTTGCGTTGAGCGCGCGGGGCGTCGAGCGGCAGATCCGGGCCTTCGTCAACTGCGCCGCGAAGGCGCGTGAGGCGGGCTACGACGGCGTGGAGATCATGGGCTCCGAGGGCTACCTCATCAACCAGTTCCTCAGCCTGGCCACCAACAAGCGCAAGGACGAGTGGGGTGGCGACTACAGCCAGCGCATGCGTTTGCCGCTGGAGATCGTGGCGCGCACACGCGAAGCCGTCGGCGCGGACTTCATCATCATCTACCGCCTTTCCATGATCGACCTGGTGCCTGGCGGCAGCAGTTGGGATGAGGTGGTGCAGCTGGGCACCGCGGTGGCCCGTGGCGGCGCCAGCATCATCAACACCGGCATCGGCTGGCATGAGGCGCGCATCCCCACCATTGCCACCAGCGTGCCACGCGCAGCGTTCGCCTGGGTCACGCAGAAAATGAAGGCTGAATTTGCGGCCGCCGGCATCGACACGCCGCTGGTGGCCAGCAACCGCATCAATACGCCCGAGGTGGCCGAGCAACTGCTGGCCGATGGCGCAGCCGACATGGTGTCGCTGGCACGCCCGCTGCTGGCCGACCCCGAATTCGTGGTCAAGGCAGCGCGGGGCCAGTCGGACCTGATCAACACCTGCATCGCCTGCAACCAAGCCTGCCTGGACCATGTGTTCCAGAACAAGCTGTCGAGTTGCCTGGTCAACCCGCGTGCCTGCCGCGAGACGGAACTGGTGTTTCGGCCCACGACCGCCGCTCGGCGCATGGCCGTGGTCGGCGCCGGACCGGCGGGCCTGACGGCGGCCACCTTGCTGGCCGAACGTGGCCATCAGGTGGTGCTCTTTGATGCGGCCGATGCTGTCGGCGGCCAGCTCAACATGGCGCGCCAGGTGCCGGGCAAGGAGGAGTTCGACGAGATGCTGCGCTACTTCCGCCGGCGGATCGAGACCACCGGCGTGCAGCTGCGTCTGGGCACCCGCGTGGCCGCTGCCGACCTGGCCGGCTTCGACGAGGTGATTGTCGCCACCGGCGTTTTGCCACGCGACCCGAAGATCAAAGGGCAAGACCACCCCAAGGTGCTGAGCTACATCGAAGTGCTGCGCGACCACCGCAGCGTGGGACCGCGCGTGGCCGTCATCGGCGCTGGCGGCATCGGCTTTGACGTGGCCGAATACCTGGTGCACAGTGGCACCTCGACCACGCTGGACCTGCCCGCCTGGAAGGCCGAATGGGGCGTGACGGATCCGGCGTTGGCGCCTGGCGGCCTGAGCCCCGAGCCGCTGCGTGTGAGCCCTGCGGCGCGGCAGGTGACGCTGCTGCAGCGCAAGGCCGGCAAGCTCGGCGCCGGCCTGGGCAAGACCACCGGCTGGATCCACCGCAGCGCCTTGAAACAAAAGAATGTGCAGATGCTGGGCGGCGTCAACTATGAGGCGATTGGCGACCAGGGCCTGTTGATTTCTCACGGCGAGAAGCGCGAAGACCCGACATGGCTGGCCTGCGACACCGTGGTGTTGTGCGCCGGCCAGGTGCCGCATCGGCCGCTGGCCGATGAATTGCAGGCGGTGGGCCGTACGGTGCATGTCATCGGCGGCGCCCTGGAAGCCGGCGAACTCGATGCCAAGCGCGCGATCGATCAGGCGGCGCAACTGGCGGCCCGGATCTGATGTGACACACCCGGGCCGGGCGCGCGTCAGTTCCGTGGCGCAGTTTGTGAGGCCACAGACGGGCCAATTCGAGACAATAGCCGGGTATGAATAGCCATCAACAGGAATCACCCACCAGCCTGGTGCGGTCACTGCCCCACGGCGGGCTCGATGTCGTCGGCGACGTGCATGGCGAGCGCGAGGCGCTGGAGGCCTTGCTGGTCCAACTGGGTTACGACGCCGACGGCCATCACCCGCAAGGCCGGACACTGGTCTTCCTGGGCGATCTGTGCGACAGGGGTCCGGACAGCGTGGGTGTCATTTTTCTCGTGCAGCGGCTGGTTGAAGCGGGCAGGGCAGTCTGCATTCTCGGTAACCACGAGCTCAACGTGTTGCGGGGCGACGCCAAGGACGGATCGGGCTGGTTCTTCGACGCGCGGCAGCAGGCCGACAGCCGGTATCTGCCGTTCACCCGGCCAAGCGACTCCGAACACCAACAGATACTGGTCTTTCTGCGCGGCTTGCCGCTGGCGCTGGAGCGGGCTGATCTGCGTGTCGTGCACGCGGCCTGGCAAGGCGCCGAGATCGACATCGCCCGCCAGGTCACCGATGCATATGCGCACGAGGTCTACGAGGACTTCCACGTCCAGGTCGAAGCCACGTTGCAGCAAGACGGGCGCCACCAGGGTTATCTGGATACCAAGCGCCAATGGCGCGCCGAGCTCGAGGACGAATCGACACGCGTGCCGTTCCTGGACGCGATTGCCGACTACGACATGGCCAACCAGGAGGGCAACCCGATCCGGGTGCTGACTTCAGGCGTCGAGCGCCGCGGTGCGAAGCCGTTCTTCAGCAGCCACAAATGGCGTTTTGTCGACCGCGTGCCCTGGTGGGACGAATACACCGATGACGTGCCCGTCATCGTGGGCCATTACTGGCGCATGGCCGAACCTCTGGGGCGCGAGGTGGTGGGCAAGGGCGACCCTTATCTGTTTGCCGGTCTGGATGCCCATGCCTGGCATGGCGCCAGGAACAACGTTTTTTGTGTTGACTATTCGGTCGGCGGCCGCTGGCGCGAGCGCAGCACGGGGGCCGAAATCGGCAGCCGATTCAAACTCGCCGCCATGCGCTGGCCCGAACGTGAGCTGGTGTTCGATACCGGGGAGCGGCTGCAGACGCGCTGACCGATGCAGGCGATTCGCCGGCAAGGTGTCCCGAGCACCTCTTTTTTACATTCAGGAGAACCGTTATGACCGACGACCGACTTCCCCCCTTGCCGGAGTCGCGCTGGAGTGCGGCGCAACGCATATGTGCACAGGAGATCATTGAGGGCCCCCGCGGCGCCGTGATCGAACCCTTTATTCCGCTGTTGCGCAGCCCGGAGCTGTGTACCCATGCACAGCGCATGGGCGAATACCTGCGTTACCGCAGCGCTATCGGTCTGCGCCTGTCGGAGCTGGCCATACTGGTTACGGCGCGCTACTGGTCGCAAGCGGTGGAATGGGCCATCCATGCGCCGATTGCGCTCAGGGAGGGCATTGATGCGGCCGCTGTGCAGGCCATCGGACTGGACCAGCCGCCTGTGCTGGTGCGGTTCGACGAGCAGGTGGTTTACGACTTAGCGACCCAGTCGCTGGCCGACAAGAACGTCGACGACGCGACCTGGGCCGCGGCCCAATCCGAGCTGGGGGAGCCGGGCGTGGTCGATCTGCTGGGCATCATCGGGTATTACACGATGTTGTCAGTGGTCATGAACGGTGCGCGCACCCCGGCGCCGACGAATACGACCATGCCCTTGCCCCGGAGGGACAGCAAGGCCGGATGACGGCGCGTTGGTCACCTGATGTGCAAGCCGATGTCACATCCTGTAAAGCTGACCAGGGTCATTGACGCGTGGCGCAGTGTGGAGGACCATGGTGGCTCGGAAAGGAGACCGATCATGCCGCATACCCAATACCATCCGCAAAGCATCCCGTTGCCCGAGCCGCAAGACGATGATGACGAAGAGGCGCAGCAAGAACTGCACGATGGGCTGGTGCCGCCCGACATCGAGGACGACCCCGAGCATGATCGGCGCATTGATCCGGAGGATTGATCCTCCCTTGCCGGGCCGGCCTTATATGCCCACCGACTCCGCCCAGGCAAGTGCCTGGAGGTGGGCCCAGTTGACCTGGCGGTTGTTCAGGCCGAGCTTATTGGCGGTACGGGCAAAGGCTTCATCATCTTCGGTTTCACAGGCAATGGTCAGTTCCAGGAAGGGTGCTAACGGGCCTTCGTTGTGCAGCAGGGCCGACACCACTGACTCGGGCAGCGCCAGTGCCTCGAGCGCTTTGTCCAATGGCATGCCCAGCATCGCATCGAGCAGCGAGAAGACGCCGGTCACGAAGGCGTTGTCGCATTCCTCGGGCGTCAGCAACTCGGCCGCGAGCAGCTCCATCAGCCGCCCGCGCACGATGGCCGTCTGGCCCACCACCGCAGGTACCCCACCGGCACGCGACGTGGTGAGCAGTAGCGCGGCCCAGCGGAACAGCTTCTTGAGGCCGAGCAGCATCACGGCTTGTCGGAACGAGGTGATTTCGGTGCGCAGACCGAAGCCCGACGAATTGATGAAGCGCAGCAGGTTGAACGACAGGCCGGCGTCATGCTTGAGCACGGCCTCGATTTCCGACGTCGCCGCCTGTTTGCGCACCAGGTTGATCAGCTCGATGATCACCGTCTGGGCCGGCCGCAGCGTCTGCCCGTGCACGACTGCCGGTTTGGCGAACCAGTAGCCCTGGAACAACTTCACACCCAGGGCCTGAACCTGGGCATGTTGCTCGGCCGTCTCGACCTTCTCGACGATCAGCGTCGCCTGCGAACGCTTCTGTGCCATGGCGATGGTCGCAGCGACCAGCTCCGGCTTGAGTGCGAGCAAGTCGATCTTGATGAATCCGGCCAGTGGCAGCCACTGCTGGTAGGCTGCTGTCAACACGGTCTGGTTGAACGCCAGACGAAAGCCGCGCTTGCGCAGGTCGCTCAGTGTCCGCATCCGGCTGTCGATCTCCTCGGCGCCGTGATCCGGAATCGGTGGAATCTCCAGCACGATGCGCTCGGGCTGCACCAGTTCCAGATGGCCGCCAGCCAGGCTGGCGTGGGTGCAGTTGACAAACATCGTGCGGTTGTCGACCAGGGCGCCGGTGTCGGCATGCGACAACACATTGAACAGCAGTTGCGCATCGCTCGCGGCGTCGTGTTTGCTCGATATCCGTGTGCGATCGAAAAGTTCGTAGCCGAATACGGCGCCCCTGTCGTCGACGATGGCCTGGCGTGCGATTGCCGTGATCTGGGGCGGGTTGGCCTTTTTTGCATCTGCGCCATCGGGCTCCAGGCCCTGCAGCAGGGTGTCCAGGTTCTGCGGCTGGGTATCGGGGCTTTGAGGGTCGGACATGTGTGCGCTGGTGTGTGTGTCAAAGTATTCTATGGAGACTTTGCCGCCCCAAGTCACGCCGCGCTGTAGTGGTGCAACGCTTCATGCCGTCGGGTTGGCCTGCAGCAGCGCCAGCTCGGCTTCATCGAAGCCAGCCGCACGCCGTGCCGGCAGGTTGAAAGGTCCGCGCAGACGTGGAGCGCCATGGCGTGCCGCGAGTTCGGCATAGGTGCTGATCGGGTCCAAACGCCGTTCGCCGCACACATGGCGATACCAGTAATTGCCCACGGCAACATGGCCAATTTCGTCGCGCAGGATGGTGTCCAGAATGGCGGCCGCGCCCTGGTCGCCAGCGGCCAGCAGCTTGTTGCGCATCGGTGGCGAGGCATCCAGGCCGCGGGCCTCCAACGTACGCGGCACCAATGCCAGCCGCGCCAGTACGTCGCCGCGGGTCTTGTGGGCCATCTCCCACAGGCCGTTGTGGGCCGGGAAATCCCCGTAGTCGTGACCCAGGGTCTGCAGATGGGCGCGCAACAATTCGAAATGTTGGGCTTCCTCGCGCGCCACACCGATCCACTCACGGTAAAACGCCTCGGGCATGGCGGGAAAGCGCCAGACGATGTCCAACGCCAGGTCGACGGCGTTGAACTCGATATGGGTCAGTGCGTGCAACAGGATTGCACGCCCCTGCACCGTGGCCGGCGAGCGACGCGCGAGCGCGTTGAATTCGACCAGGATCGGTCGCTCCGGTCGTCCAGGCATGGCCGGTGTCTCGGCATAAATGGCCTGTGGCAGGACCGGGTCGGTCGATTGCAAGAGCCGGGTGCCGGCGGCCTTTGCCGTGGGGTCGCAGCAGAGCAGGAGTTCGCGGGCCTGGGCCCGCAGATCGTTCGACATCACCCGATTGTCGCCCGGTGTGCAAGCGCTGCTTTGGCCCAGCGCACGCCGCCGTTCACCGGCGTGGCGCGCGCTGTGACAGGTCAGGCCCAGACCACCGGCGTCTTGACCAGGTACCAGTCGTCGACCAGAGGCTGCAGCTCGGCTTCGATGCGGCTGCGCTTGATTTTCATGGTGGGTGTCAGGCAGCCGTTCTCAATCGACCACGGTTCCTTGGCGATCACCAGCATCTGCAGCCGTTCGTAGTCGGCCACACCGTTGTTCACCCGCTGGAGCAGGGCGGTCATCTCCGTCTGCACCTCGGCGCGTACTGCGGCATCGGCGAGTTTGGGCCGGATGTGTTCGGCCAACACGACGATGCCATAGGCCGAAGGCTGGCCCACGCCCGACACCATGGAGAGTTCGATCATCGGATGTTCGTTGATGCGGTTCTCGATCGGCGCGGGTGCGACGTATTTGCCCTTGGCGGTCTTGAACAGCTCCTTGACGCGCCCGGTCAGCTTGAGCAGACCATCGGGGCGGCGTTCGCCCATGTCGCCGGTCCTGAAGAATCCGTCCTCTGTGAAGCTCTCCTTGTCCAGGTCGGGGCGCTTGTAGTAGCCCTTCATCTGGCCCGGCGACTTGATCAGGATCTCGTTGCCCGCGCCGATGCGCACTTCGACGCCGTCGTAGGGAATGCCCACATAACCGGGGGCGTTGAATTGTTCGGTCGAATGGTGCGAGAACGCGAAGTCCTCGGTCATGCCGTAGCCCTCGAACAGGTTCAGGCCCAGCTTGCGGTACCAGGCGATCAGTTCGGGCGGGATCGGCGCCGAGGCACTGGCCGCCAGCACCACCTGGTCCAGGCCCAGGCCGGTGAGCACCTTGCGCCCGACCAGCTTGCCGATGATGGGCAATCCGAGCAGGAAATTCAGCTTCTTCGCCGGCATCTTGGTCAGCACACCCTGCTGGAACTTGAGCCACAGCCGCGGCACCGACAGGAACAGGTTCGGTCGCGCGCGGTTCAGGTCAGCCACGAACGTGTCGAGCGATTCGGCAAAGAAAATATGCGTCTGCCCGCTGTGCCAGGCTGGCGCGGCGATCACCGCACGTTCGTAGGAGTGCGCCAGCGGCAGGTACGACAACACGCGCCCGCGTATGCTCGTGTCCATGCGCAAAGCCATGTCGTCGGTGTACCCCTTGCCAACGGCGGAGACAGCCCCGAAGGTGATCATCGCGCCCTTGGGGGTGCCGGTCGAGCCCGAGGTGTAGATGATCATGGCCAGGTCGTCTGCGCCGCGCGTCAATTTGCCGGCCAGGGGTTCGGTACGCGCGACCAGGTCGTCCCATTGGTTGAAACTGGTGGGTGGTGCCAGCGGCAACGCAATGCAAGGCAGGTCGGCGGGGACCCCGGACTTTTGCTGCTCCCAGGTGTCGAGTTTGCCGACGAACAGCAACTTGGCCTCGCTGTGTTCGAGCACGAATTTGATCGTGTCGGGTCCTTCGGTCGGGAAGATCGCCACCGTGGTGCCGCCGGCGAGCCAGATGGCGAGTTCGGCCATGAAAAAATGCGCACAGTTCTTGGACAGGATCGCGATCTGGTCGCCAGCACCCAGGCCGCGGCTTTGCAGATGGGCCGCCATACGCCGCGCCTGATCCACCGTCTCGCCCCAGGTGTAGTCGGCCACCTTGCTGCGGCCGAGCGGCTGGGTCAGAAAGACCGTGTCCTTCTGGTTGATTTCGTGTTCCTGGATGTAGTCGAGGATCAGTTTCTGGTCTGCCATGTTGTGTCTCTCCGCTTGTTGTTGAAACTATATCGACAAGGAGCCTTCGCGGAACTCCGTCTTGTCGAGCCATACGTTGACCAGCACCGGTTTGCCACTGCGGGCGAGCGCGCGCGCCCGGGCCAACGCCGGCTCGACCTCGTCCATCCGGCGCACCAGAATTCCCTCGGCGCCAAATCCCGCCGCCACCTTGTGGTAGTCGGTGCGCGCCAGCACCGTGCCCACGTCGTCGTGCAGCATTTTCACCTGTTCGCGGGCGATCTGTGTCCATCCGGCATCGTTGCCCACGATGGCGATCACCGGTATGCCGTGACGCACGAAGCTGTCGAATTCGACCAGGCCGTAACCGCAGGCACCGTCACCAAAGATGATCCAGACTTCGGCATCGGGATGGCAACAGGCCGCGCCCAGTGCGAATCCGGCGCCGACCCCCAGTGTGCCAAACGCACCGGGATCGAGCCAGCGCAGCGGCGCGCGCGGGCGCAACACATAGGCAGCGGTGGCAACGAAGTCACCCCCGTCGGCCACGATCAGCGCCTTGTTGCCGGCAGTTTTTTCCACCATCTGCAACAAGGCCACCGGGTTGACCATCGCACCTTCGGAGCGGGCCTGTGCATCGATGCCGGTCTCGCGCTCGGCGTCACGCGAGCGCAACTGGGCGATCCAGTCTTGCCAGGTCGACCGGCGCTGGCTCCACACGGCGCCAGCCTCGACCATGGACTGCAGGAACAGGCCGGCGTCGCCGATCACGGCCACATCCGGACGGCGGTTGAGCCGCGCGTCCTTGGCACTGCGATTGACGGCGATCAGCTTGGCGCTGCGCCGGATGTGCCGGCCGTAGTCGAGCCGGAAATCGCATGGCACGCCGGCCAGCACCACGCAGTCGGCCTCGCGTAGGGCCTGGCGTCGCTGGTGGCGCAGTTGCAACGGGTGCTGGCGCCCGAGCAGACCACGCGCCATGCCCGAGAGGTAGACCGGGATGCCGAGCTCGCTGATGGCCTTGGCAATCACGGCGGCCTGGCTGGCCTGCGCCAGCGTCTGGCTGCCGATCACCATCAGCGGGCGTTGCGCCTGCGACAAGGCCGCCAGTGCCTTGCGCAGACTGGCGGCAGCGGGCGCAGGCACGGATACCGGCTTGACATAGGTGCCTGCCAAGGCATCGGAGCCAGCGAACATGCGTGCGACATGACGGCCTAGGTAAAAGCGCAACAGGCGATCGCCGATCGAGCGGCCCTTGCCAGCCGCATCAAGATACCACTGCCGGATCGTGGCCTCGTCGTACAGCAGGTCGACCGGACATTCGATGAACACCGGCCCTGGCACGCCACTGCAAGCCAGGGCAAAGGCGTCGTCGACCGCCGGCCCGAGCTCGGTAACGCGCCGGATCTTGATGAAACGCTTCACGTGCGGCGCCACCAGCGGGCGCTGGTCGATATCCTGCAGGGCACCACGGCCCTGCAAGGCGGTGGGCGCCGCGCCGCCGAACAAGACCAACGGCGATTGGGCCAGCTGCGCATTTTTCAGTGCCGTGATGGTGTTGCTGATGCCGGGCCCGGCAGTCACCGCTGCCACGCCGGGCAGGCCGGACAGGCGGCCCATGGCATCAGCGGCAAACACGGCTGTAGCTTCGTCGCGTACATCGACAATGCGGATGCCGCGCGCGCGCGCCGCCGAAAGAATGGGTGAAATATGACCGCCACACAAGGTGAAGATTTGGCGTACGCCATGCGCTTGCAGCGACACGGCGACCCGATCCCCCCCGTGCATGTGCGATGCTGGCTCAGACATGCGACTGTTGTCTCCGATGGTTATGGGCGGGTCGTCTTGCGTGCGACCCCTTGTGTTCGAGTATCTCAGCGGCCTGCGGTTTGGGCAACAAGAACACGCGACCCGCCGGCCAGGAGTGCGCTTTTACAATGCTTGCAACAGGAGTGTTCAATTGGCAATATACGCATTGGGTGATGTCAGCCCCCGGATCGCCGAGTCTGCCTGGGTGGCCGAGAACGCCCAGGTCATCGGCAACGTCGAATTGGCGCAGGACGTCAGCATCTGGTTCGGTTCGGTATTGCGCGGTGACAACGAGCCCCTGCGCGTCGGCAGCGGCACGAATATCCAGGATGGCAGCGTGCTGCACTCGGACCGCGGCAAGCCGCTGGACATCGGTGCCAATGTCACCGTCGGCCATATGGTGATGCTGCACGGATGCACGATCGGTGATGGCTCGCTGATCGGCATCGGCGCGGTGGTGCTCAACGGCGCGCGCATCGGAAAGAACTGTCTGGTCGGCGCCGGTGCGCTGGTCACGGAAGGCAAGGAATTTGCCGATGGTTCGATGATTATTGGCAGCCCGGCCAAGGCAATACGCGATCTCACGCTCGAGCAGATCGAAGGCCTGCGTCAGAGTGCGCTGTCATATGTCGACAACGCGCGCCGGTTTCGCGACACGCTCAAGCGCATCGGCTAGGCCGGACATCATCAACCCAGGGAATCGATTTGTCCGAACTTCATAAATTCTTATTCGATGGCCTGCCAGTGCGCGGCATCATCGTGCGCCTGACCGATGCCTGGACCGAGATCCTGCGTCGACGCGCATCCAACAGCCAGACCGGTGCCTATGCCACGCCCGTGGCGGAACTGCTCGGGGAGATGGTGGCCGCTTCAGCGCTGATGCAGTCCAACATCAAGTTCGATGGCGCACTGGTCATGCAGATCATGGGCGACGGCCCGGTCAAGCTGGCCGTGGTCGAGGTGCAGCCCGATCTGGCCGTGCGGGCCGCCGCCACCGTGATGGGCGACATCGCGCCCGAAAGCACGCTCAGTGCCATGGTCAATGTCAACAACGTCGGACGCTGCGCCATCACGCTCGACCCGAAGTCGCGTCTGCCAGGGCAGCAGCCCTACCAGGGCGTGGTGCCGCTGTGTGGCGACCAGGGCGAGAAGCTGGAGAAGTTCAGCGACGTGGTGCAGCACTACATGTTGCAGAGCGAGCAACTCGACACCACCCTGGTGCTGGCCGCGGATGCGTCGGTGGCTGCCGGGCTGCTGATACAACGCCTGCCGATGCAAGGGGCCGGCAATCTGGCCGGCGGTGGGCGGCAGTTGGATGAAGACGAGATCGGGCGCAACGAGGATTACCACCGCATCGCGACGCTGGCCTCGAGTCTCAAGCGCGAGGAACTGCTTTCACTCGGCGTCGACGCCATCTTGCATCGCTTGTTCTGGCAAGAGGAGGTGATGCGATTTGCGCCACAACCGGATGATCCGCAGCCGCATTTTGTCTGCAGCTGCAGCCGCGAGAAGGTGGGCATGATGATTGTCGGGCTGGGTGAGGAGGAGGCTGCCAGCATCCTGGTCGAACGCGAGGATATCGAGGTGGGCTGCGAGTTCTGCGGCGTGCAGTACCGATTCGATGCGATCGATGCGGCACAGCTGTTCAGGCCTCACAGCCAGCAGCCGCCAACGACAGGCGCCGGCACACATTGAGCCGATCCGGCGTGCGCCGGTTGTTCTGACGGATGTACCCTGCCGCGCCGGACCCTGTGGCCTATTTCGCGATCTGCACCATGATCTCGTTGGGCCGCACCATGCCCAACTCGAAGCGGGCTTTCTCTTCGACGATGTCCATGCCTTCCTGAAGATCGCGCACCTCGGCCTCGAGGCGCAAGTTACCCTGGTGTTCGCGGTCATTTTGCAGCTGCTTGGCCGCCAGCTCCTGCTCCAGCTTCGCCACATTCGGGATGCTGCCACGTCCGTACCACAGCTGCCCGTGCAGGATCACCAGCAGGGCAATCAATGCCAACGGGACGACGCGGTTGCGCACGGGTTCGGTTCAGGCCGGATGGGGCGCGCCGTCTCAGCGAAGGTTGTAGAAAGCGTCACGGCCGGGGTAGTGCGCGATCTCGCCGAGGTCTTCTTCGATGCGCAGCAACTGGTTGTACTTGGCCATGCGATCGGAGCGGCTCAGCGAGCCGGTCTTGATCTGGCCGGCATTGGTGCCCACCGCGATGTCGGCAATGGTTGAGTCTTCGGTTTCGCCGGAGCGGTGGCTGATGACGGCGGTGTAGCCTGCGCGCTTGGCCATCTCGATCGCGGCAAAGGTCTCGGTCAGCGTGCCGATCTGGTTGATCTTGATCAGGATTGAGTTGGCAATGCCCTTGTCGATGCCTTCCTTGAGGATCTTGGTATTGGTGACGAACAGGTCGTCGCCGACGATCTGCACCTTCTTGCCCAGGCGGTCGGTCAGCACTTTCCAGCCGTCCCAGTCGTTTTCGGCCATGCCGTCCTCGATGCTGATGATCGGGTATTTGTCGGCCCAGGTCGCCAGGATGTCGGTCCACTCTTCGGAGGTCAGGCTCAGGCCTTCGCCTTCGAGCTGGTATTTGCCATCCTTGTAGAACTCGGAGGCGGCACAGTCCAGTCCCAGCGCGATCTGCTCGCCGGCCACGTAACCGGCGGCATCGATCGCCTCCAGTATCATCTGGATGGCTGCCTCATGGCTGGCCACGTTGGGCGCGAAACCGCCTTCGTCGCCCACTGCCACGCTGATGCCCTTGTCGTGCAGGATCTTCTTGAGTGCGTGAAACACCTCAGCGCCGTAGCGCAGCGCTTCGCGGAAGTTTGGTGCGCCGATCGGGATGATCATGAACTCCTGGATGTCCAGGTTGTTGTTGGCGTGGGCGCCGCCATTGATGACATTCATCATCGGCACCGGCATCTGCATGCTGCCCATGCCGCCGAAATAGCGGTACAGCGGCAGGCCGGATTCTTCGGCGGCCGCACGGGCCACCGCCATCGATACGGCCAGCATCGCATTGGCGCCCAGGCGCGATTTGTTCTCGGTACCGTCCAGGTCGATCAACGTCTTGTCCAGGAAGGCCTGTTCGGAGGCGTCCAGACCCATCACGGCTTCAGAAATTTCGGTGTTGATGAACTCGACGGCCTTGAGCACGCCCTTGCCAAGGTAGCGGGTCTTGTCGCCGTCGCGCAGCTCGATCGCCTCGCGCGAACCGGTGGAGGCGCCCGACGGTACGGCGGCGCGGCCCATGGTGCCGCTTTCCAGCAGCACGTCGCATTCGACCGTGGGGTTGCCGCGTGAATCGAGAATCTCGCGGCCGACGATGTCAACAATTGCACTCATGTTTCTTCTTTCTGATCAGATTTCGGGGAAATTCAAACGCCTTCGACAATCACCATGCGCATGATGGCGGCGCCCTGGCGCACAGCACGGGCCTTGCCGTATTCGGGTGAGGCATCGAAGCGGCGCGCCGCCTCGACCGAGGGAAATTTCAGTAAAACAATGCGTTCGGGTTGCCAGTCGCCTTCGAGCACCTCGACCTTGCCACCGCGCACACAGACTTCGGCCTTGTGGGCATGCATCGCGGCGGAGGACCACTTCTTGTACTCCTCGTATTGCTCCGGGTTGGTGACGGTCACGTTGGCGATGATGTAGGCACTGCTCATGGGCATGGCTCCTGTGGATGGCGGTTCAGTCGGCAAATGCCTGTTCAAGAAAACCGTGTCGTTTAGTGGCCTGGTCGAGGTCGCGCAGGACTTCGAGCAGGGCTTTCATGTGTTTCAGCGGCACTGCGTTGGGGCCGTCGCTCAGTGCCTTGTCCGGGTCGGGATGGGTTTCCATGAAGACCCCGGCAACTCCGGCAGCAACCGCCGCGCGGGCGAGTACAGGCACCATATTGCGCTGGCCGCCGCTGCTGCCACCCTGACCACCGGGCAATTGCACCGAATGGGTGGCGTCGAACACCACCGGTGCGCCGGTCTCGCGCATGATGGCCAGCGAACGCATGTCGCTGACCAGGTTGTTGTAGCCGAAACTCGCACCGCGTTCGCAGGCCATGAAGTTGTCTTCGGGCAGGCCGATCTCGCGCGCAGCGGCGCGGGCCTTGTCGATGACGTTTGTCATGTCGCCGGGCGCCAGAAACTGGCCCTTCTTGATATTGACCGGCTTGCCCGACTGCGCCACGGCGCGGATGAAGTCGGTCTGGCGGCACAGGAAGGCGGGTGTCTGCAATACATCGACCACTGCGGCAACGGCGTCGATCTGGTCTTCATGGTGCACGTCGGTCAGCACCGGCACCTGCAGTTCACGGCGTACCTTGGCCAGGATCTCCAGGCCACGCTCGAGCCCCGGCCCGCGAAAACTGGTGCCCGAGGTCCGGTTGGCCTTGTCGAAGCTGCTCTTGAAGATGAACGGAATGCCGAGTTCGCGCGTGATGTCGCGCAAGCTGCCGGCGGTGTCCATCTGCAACTGCTCGGACTCGATGACACAGGGCCCGGCAATCAGGAAAAACGGGTGCCCGAGTCCGGCGTTGAAACCACACAATTTCACGTCACAACTCCTGTTGCGCGGCAACGCTGGGTCACTGGACTAACCTCCGTGCTGCGCACTGCGGGATTCGCCTCGGGAACGGCCCGGCGGCTCACTGGAATACCTTCGTGCTGCGCACTGCGGTGCGAGCTTGCTTGGGAACGGCCCGGCGCGGCGCGGCGCTCATGCCACGGCCTTAACGGCTTTCAGGCCGCGGCCTTGCGCCTGTTCCTGCTCCTGATGGTCGAGCGAGGCCTTGATGAAGGCGTTGAACAGCGGATGACCGTTCCAGGGCGTTGATTTGAACTCGGGGTGGAATTGAACGCCGATATACCAGGGGTGCTCTGTGCTTGGCAGTTCGACGATTTCGGTCAGGTGCTCGCGCTGGGTCTTGGCCGAGACGACCAGCCCCGCCTTGCGCAAGGTGTCCAGGTAATGTACGTTGGCTTCGTAGCGGTGGCGATGGCGCTCGGTGACCACATCGCCGTAGATCGCATGGGCCAGCGTACCGGCTTCGACGTCGGACGTCTGTGCGCCCAGGCGCATGGTGCCGCCCAGGTCGGAGTTCTCGTCACGGCTCTTGATCGTGCCGTCGGCATCTTTCCACTCGGTGATCAGGGCGATCACCGGGTGCGGCGTGCTGGGCTCGAACTCGGTGCTGTTGGCGTCGGCGAGGCCGGCGACGTTGCGTGCGTATTCGATCGTGGCCACCTGCATGCCCAGGCAGATACCGAGGTAGGGAAGCTTGTTCTCACGGGCATAACGCGCGCTTGCAATCTTGCCTTCGATGCCGCGTTTGCCGAACCCGCCCGGCACCAGGATGGCGTCGAAGCGGGCCAACTGCTTGACGGTATCAAGGTTGATGGTCTCCGAATCGATGTATTCGATCTTCACCTTGGCATGGTTCTTCATGCCGGCATGGCGCAATGCCTCGTTGAGTGATTTGTAGCTGTCGCTGAGGTCGACGTACTTGCCGACCATGGCGATATGCACCTCCGACTTGGGATGCTCGGTCTCGTAGACCAGGTCGTCCCAGCGTTTGAGGTTGGCCGGCGGCGTGTTCAGTCGCAGCTTGTCGCAGATCAGGCCGTCCAGCCCCTGCTGGTGCAGCATGCGCGGCACCTTGTAGATCGTGTCGACGTCCCACATCGAGATCACGCCCCATTCGGGCACGTTGGAAAACAGCGAGATCTTGTCGCGCTCCTCCGGTGGAATCGGGCGGTCGGCGCGGCACACCAGCGCATCGGCCTGGATGCCGATTTCGCGCAACTGCTTGGCCGTGTGTTGCGTTGGTTTGGTCTTGAGTTCGCCGGCGGCGGCGATCCAGGGCACATAGGTCAGGTGCACAAACGCGGTGTTGTTCGGTCCGAGCTTGAGGCTGAGCTGACGCACAGCCTCGAGGAAGGGCAGCGATTCGATGTCGCCCACGGTACCGCCGATTTCGACGATGGCCACGTCAACCGCGTCGGGCTCGCCGAATCGCGCACCGCGCTTGATGAATTCCTGGATCTCGTTGGTCACATGCGGAATCACCTGCACCGTTTTGCCGAGGTACAGGCCGCGGCGCTCTTTCTCGAGCACGCTCTTATAGATCTGGCCGGTGGTGAAGTTGTTGCTGCGGCGCATCCGCGTCTCGACGAAGCGCTCGTAGTGGCCGAGGTCGAGGTCGGTCTCGGCGCCGTCGTCGGTGACGAAGACCTCGCCGTGCTGGAACGGCGACATGGTGCCCGGATCCACATTCAGATACGGATCGAGCTTTATCAAGGTGATTTTGAGGCCTCGCGACTCCAGAATCGCTGCGAGGGAGGCTGAGGCGATTCCCTTGCCAAGGGAGGACACGACACCGCCGGTGACGAAGACAAATTTGGTCATGTCAGGGCGAACCGGAGGGTTCGACAGGGTGGTAAAGCAGGATTATAGGCGTCTGCTACATTGCCTCCATTGTGATCGGCGGCAAAACTTCATGGACTTGACAGGCAAACATCTGGTATTGGGCTTGACCGGCGGCATCGCCTGCTACAAGGCCGCCGAATTGTGCCGTCTGCTGATCAAGCAGGGGGCCACGGTGCAGGTGGTGATGACCAGTGCGGCGGAGCAGTTCATCACGCCAGTCACGATGCAGGCACTGAGCAACCGCACGGTGTTTGGCTCGCAATGGGATGCGCGTGAAGCCAACAACATGCCGCATATCAATCTCGGACGCGAGGCCGATGCGATCGTGATTGCGCCTTGCAGCGCCGATTTCATGGCGCGTCTGGTGCATGGCCATGCGGACGACCTGCTCAGCCTGATGTGCCTGGCACGGCCCATGGCCACGGCGGCGCTGCTGCTGGCGCCGGCGATGAATCGCGAGATGTGGGCCCATCCGGCAACCCAGCGCAACATGGCGCAGCTGCGCCAGGACGGCGCCCGGATCCTGGGCGTGGGTCGCGGCGACCAGGCCTGCGGCGAGACCGGCGATGGCCGCATGCTCGAGCCCGCCGAACTGGTCGAAGATCTGATCACGTTTTTTCAGCCCAAACTCCTGGCGGGCCGGCAGGTGCTGGTCACCGCCGGTCCCACCTACGAGGCGATCGATCCGGTGCGGGGCATCACCAACCTTTCCAGCGGCAAGATGGGTTTTGCTATCGCGCGTGCCGCGCACGAGGCGGGCGCCCGGGTCACCCTGGTGGCCGGTCCGGTCAGCCTGCCGACGCCGCGCGGCGTGGATCGGGTCGATGTGCGTTCGGCCCGGGAAATGTACGACGCGACGCTGGCCCTGGCCGCAACCGCCGAGCTGTTCATCGCGACCGCCGCGGTAGCCGACTGGCGACCCCGTGATGCGGCCGAAAACAAGATCAAGAAGGACGGCTCGGGCCAGACCCCGCAGCTGCAGTTCGTGGAGAACCCGGACATCCTGGCCACCGTGGCAAAACTGCCGCGCGCGCAACAGGGCGCGCTGGTGTGTGTCGGTTTTGCGGCGGAAAGCCAGGACTTGCTCGCCAATGCGCAAGCCAAGCGCGTGCGCAAAGGGGTGCCCTTGTTGGTCGGCAACATCGGTCCGGCAACCTTCGGCCAGGACGACAACGCCTTGCTGCTGGTCAGTGCCGATGGAGTGCAGGAACTGGCGCGGGCACCCAAACTGGCGCTGGCGCGCGCGTTGATCGGTACCTGTGCGGCCATGCTGGGCCCGACCCCGGGTTAGGCTGCGCCGGTGCGTTGCCCCCCATTTCCCTTTTTAGCCTCTCCAACCATTCATGCATATTGACGTCAAGGTCCTCGATCCCCGGCTGGCTGAGCAGTTGCCGGCCTACGCCACACCCGGAAGCGCCGGTCTTGACCTGCGCGCCTGCCTGGACGCGCCGCTCAAGCTTGCGCCCAACGCCTGGCAGCTGGTGCCGACGGGTTTCGCGATCCATCTGGCTGATCCGAACTATGCCGCGCTGATCCTGCCGCGCTCGGGTCTGGGGCACAAACATGGCATCGTGCTCGGCAATCTGGTGGGCCTGATCGACAGCGACTACCAGGGACAGCTGATGGTCAGCGCCTGGAACCGCAGTTCGAGCGCCTACACGATCGAGCCGATGGACCGTATTGCCCAATTGGTGATCGTGCCGGTGGCGCAGGCGACGTTCAAGCTGGTGACAGAGTTTCCGGCCAGCGTGCGCGGCCAGGGCGGTTACGGATCCACCGGAAGCACCTGAAGGGTGTAGAGCCAGCGCCGAGTGATCAGGCGTCCGGGCCCTGTACCTGCACCTTGAAGAATCCGGTGCCGGCGCTGCCGCGACCGATTTCATCTTCCGTCGCGTCACGCACCAACTCCACCTTGAGAAACAGCCGCAGGGCAATGCCCGACAGCGGATGGTTGCCGTCGAGCACCACGTGTTCGGGATACAGGTCGGTGACCGTATACAACACGTCTTTCGGGGCGTCGGGATTGCAGCCCTGTGGCAGTGCATGGCCCTCGAAGGTCATGCCCTCCTCGAGTTCGGCCGGAAACCGGGTGCGTGGCTCCAAAAAGACCAACTGGTCGTTGAAGTCGCCGAATGCTTCCTCCGGTTCGAGCTGCAACTCAATCTTGGCACCCGGCTCATGACCTTGCAGTGCCTCCTCGATCTTCTTGAGCAGATCGGTGCCGCCGACAAGGAAGTCGACCGGCTTTTCGAGAACATCGAGTTCCTCGCCCAGAGTATCTTTCAGGGTCCAGGTCAGTGCGACCACGCATTGTTGTGAAATTTCCATAGGAGAATTGTCGCAGTTCGGCGCCGTCTTGTGCCCATCCCTATCACCCGTCACCAGGTTCCCATCCATGGACATCCAACAAGCCCTGCCGCTGCTCGGCGGCATGACCCCACAGCAATTCATGCGGCGCCACTGGCAACGCAAGCCCCTGCTGATTCGCCAGGCCATCCCCGGATTCGTGCCGCCCCTGGACCGGGCAGCCCTGTTCGAACTGGCCGCGCAGGACGGAGTCGAATCGCGCCTGGTTGTTGGCGGCAGCCCCGATCAGGGCTGGAAACTGCGCCACGGCCCGTTTGCCCGGCGCGCCTTGCCAGCCCTCAAGCTGGCCGACTGGACCTTGCTGGTGCAAGGAGTCGACCTGCATGCGGAGGCAGTACACGCGCTGCTGAACGAATTTCGATTCGTGCCGGATGCCCGGATCGACGACGTGATGGTCAGTTATGCCACGCAAGGTGGTGGCGTGGGCCCCCATTTCGACAGCTACGATGTATTTCTGCTGCAAGCCCATGGCCGCCGGCGCTGGCGTATCGGCCGACAGAAAGACCTGAGCCTGCAGCCGGGCATGCCGCTGAAAATCCTGCAGCATTTCGCGCCCGAGCACAGCTACGATCTTGCGCCGGGCGACATGTTGTACCTGCCACCTGGTTATGCCCATGATGGCGTGGCGCTGGATGAGTGCATGACCTATTCGATCGGTTTTCGCGCACCCGGCAGTGGCGAACTGGCGGCGGAGATGCTGCAACGCCTGGGCCAGGACGCATCTGACCTTATGCCGTCGCAGACCTACCGCGATGCCGGGCAGGGAGCGGTGTCGGCGCCCGGGGCGATTCCCGAGGCATTGACCGACTTCACCCGCGCGGCGCTGGAACAGGCCTTGCGTGATCCGATGGTGCTGGCGCGCAACCTGGGCGAACACTTGACCGAACCCAAGCCTCTGGTATGGTTCTCCGAGGCGGTGGGCGCCACCGTGGTGGGCGCGGTGCGCCTCGATCGCAGGACGCGAATGATGTACGACCGGAATCATGTGTTCATCAATGGCGAAAGCTATCTGGCGGGCGGGCGCGACGCGCGTCTGATGCAGAGTCTGGCCGATGTGCGCCGACTCGACGCGCGCGCTTGTGCGGGTGCCAGTGCTGACGCGAAGGCCTTGTTGCAAACCTGGATGGAAGCGGGGTGGATCCATGGCGACTGAATCCGGTACACCGGCACCGTTGGAATCGGGCCGGTTCGTGGGCCGCGAGGCGTTCGGGCAGCAACTGCGCGACACCTTTCAGGGCGCTGCCCGGGAGGGCTGGAGCCAGTTGATCCTGTGCGACGCCGGCTTCGAGGACTGGCCGCTGAACGAGAAGTCGGTGATCGACAGCCTGCAGGCGTGGGCCCGCAGCGGACGCACGCTGACCATTGTGGCGGCGCAATATGACGGCGTGGTGCGCCAGCATCCACGGTTCGTGAACTGGCGCCGGACCTGGGGTCATATCGTCGACAGCCGCATCTGTCGGCAAATCGACGCGGTGAATTTCCCCACGGTCCTGTGGAGCCCGCATTGGGCGGTGCAGCGGCTGGACCCAGTGCGCGGTAGTGGAATCGCCGGCGCCGAGCCTCAGCGGATCGTGCAGATCCGCGAAATGTTGCAGGAGTTGCTCAAGGCCAGCACGCCGGGTTTTCCGGCCACGACGCTGGGGTTGTGAGATTTTGACAATATCCTAGGGTTAACCCGAAAAAGGCTGGCCATTTTCCGTACAATCGCGCCTGGGCAAGTGTGTGAAATCATGCAGTTGCCTGTGTCGGCGCGGTTCTCGTGGCTGGCGTTTTATCAACTGTTCCCTGTTCATCAGATCGATCGAATCATGAAGAAGTCTTATATCCTGGCTGCCGTTATTGCTGCCGCTGTCCTCGCCGCTTGTGGTAAAAAAGAGGAAATGCCGGCTCCTGCAGCCGTGCCAGCACCTGCTGCAGTTGTTGAGGCTGTCAAGGACGCTGCATCCGCGGCTGCCGCCGCAACGACCGACGCCGCTTCCGCCGCCGCGGGTGCTGTGGCTGACGCTGCCTCTGGCTCTGCTGCAGCCGTCACCGACGCTGTCAAGAAGCCCTGAGCTGGCGCTGCTTCACGCAGTTCCGAAAAGAGCCACCTTTGGGTGGCTTTTTTCATGGGCTGGGCCGCGTCAATAATGGTTCGATATGAACAAGCGTACAGACTCCGGTGGTGAAGGTCGCCCGCCTGCCGGATCAACCGCTGACGATGGCGCGCGCTTGACGCGTTGGAAGGCCGCCTTTCTGTTTCTGCTGGCGACGGTGTTGGTGACTGCCTTTGGGGCCGTGCTCTGGATCGTGCTTGACGAAGTGCAGACGTCGCGCCACCAGGCGCAGCGACTGGCGGCCCTCGATCGCAAATTGTAGTTCGCGCTCCATCCCGGCCCCAGTGACGCGATCCGCTTCCCGGGCAGCGGGCCCTATGACCAGCGTCTCGGATATCACGCTTTGCCGCGATACATCGAGAGGCTCAAAGCGCAGGACTGGCAGATCACGGCGCAGGCGCGGATGTCGCCCGAACTGCTGGACATCATCGACCGCGGCCTGTTTGCCCCCTATCCAGAAAAGAACCAGGCCGGCTTTGACCTGCTGGACTGCCGCGCCGAGCCGTTTTTCTCGGCCCGTCTGCCGCAGCGCGCCTATGGCCGGTTCGAGGCGATTCCACCACGGGTGGTAGACGCTTTGTTGTTCATCGAAGACCGGAATTTGCTGGACACGCGGCAGCCCCGGCGCAATCCGGCCGTTGACTGGAGCCGGTTCGCGCGTGCGCTGGGCGACCAGGTCTGGGGCTGGATCGACCCCGACCATCAAATGCCGGGCGGAAGCACACTGGCGACGCAGATCGAAAAATTCCGCCATTCGCCGGGCGGGCGTACCGCTTCGGCGCGGGACAAGTGGTACCAGATGGCCTCGGCGTCCTTGCGTGCCTATATCGAGGGCGAGAACACCCTGTCGCGCCGGCGTCAGATCGTCGTGGACTACCTCGATACGGTGCCGCTGGCGGCGCGACCGGGCATCGGCGAGATCCATGGACTGGGCGATGCCCTGGTGGCCTGGTATGGTCGTGATTTCGACGAGGTCAATGCCTTGCTGATCGCCGACGCAGGCGACACCAAGGCGCCAGCGGGCCTGCTGATGCGCCAGGCGCTGGCGTTCAAGCAGGTCCTGTCGCTGCTGATCGCGCAACGGCGCCCCTCGTATTACCTGGGCCAAGGCGCTGCCAGGACCGACCTGACCAATCTGGTCAATTCCCATTTGCGCGTGCTCGCCGAGGCCGGGGTGATTTCGCCGACGCTGCGCGACGCCGCATTGCCGCTGGCGCTGGACTTGCGCCACGGGCCGCCGCCGCGTGACGAATTGGTCAACAGCACGCCGTTCAGCGAGCGCAAGGCGGCGAGCGTACTGCGCAGCCGACTGGCAGGGCTGCTCGGTGTGGCTCGCGGCTACGACATGGACCGCATCGACGTGCAGGCCGCCAGCAGCATTGACGCGCAGGCACAGCGTGCCGGTGTCGCCCTGTTGCGCAGCCTGGGCCAGCGCGAAGGCGCGAAGGCGGCAGGACTGTACGGCCCGTATCTGCTCAACGAGCGTGACGACCCGAGCCATCTGGTGTTCAGCTTCTCGCTGTTTGAACGCGGCGAGCAGGTCAACCGGTTGCGGGTTCAGACCGACAACCTGAATCAGCCGTTCGACATCAACGAGGGTGCGCGGCTTGACCTGGGTTCGACCGCCAAACTGCGCACGCTCGTGACTTATCTGGGGCTGGTCGCGGAACTGCATGCGCGCTGGGCTGCCCTGTCCGCGGAGCAACTCACCGCACTGGATCTTGACGACCGCGATGCGCTGGGCTTGTGGGTGCGCCAGTATCTGACCGGGCAGAGCGACCGTACGCTGCAACCCATGCTCGATGCGGCCATGTTGCGTAGCTACTCAGCCAACCCGGCCGAGGGCTTTTTCACCGGGGGTGGCGTGCACCACTTCGGCAATTTCGAGTCCGCCGATGACAATCGGGTGCTGACCGTGCGGGAGGCCACCACGCGCTCGGTCAACCTGGTCTACATCCGGCTCATGCGCGACCTGGTCCGGCATCTGATGTTCCACGAAGAGGGCACGGCCGCGGCAATCCGCGCGGACCTCGACGACCCGAAACGGCTGGCCTTGCTGGCGCGTTTCGCCGACAAGGAAGGGCGTGAGTATCTGGCCCGTTTCTATCGTGAGAACCAGGGTCTGGATGCCGACGCTTGGGTGGCGCAAGAGTTCAAGACCCACACGCCGTCGTTTGCGCGTCTGGCCAGTGTGTTCGGCGCGCTGCATCCGGACGCAGATGCGATCGCATTGGCCGCCTTCATCGTGCGCCATCGACCGGACGCGGTGCTGGCCGATGGCGAACTGGCGCAACTGTTTGCGCGTTACGGCGGCGGTCGGATGTCACTGGCCGACCGCGGATATGTCGCCGGCGTGCATCCGCTGTCCTTGTGGCTGGCGGGATTTCGCATGCGTTCGCCCCATGCCTCGCTGAAGCTAGCCATCGCGGCGAGCGCCGATGAGCGCCAGCATGTGTACGGATGGTTATTCCGTACGCGCCACCGGGACGCGCAGGATCAGCGCATTCGCACGCTGCTCGAGATCGACGCGTTCGCGCGCATCCAGGAGCGCTGGAAACGGCTGGGTTATCCGTTCGAGGCCTTGACGCCGTCGTATGCCAGTGCGCTGGGTGCATCCGGCGATCGGCCGTCGGCACTGGCCGAACTGATGGGCATCATCGTCAATGGTGGTGCGCGCAAGCCTGTCGCGCGGCTGGAGTCCCTGGTGTTTGCCCGGGATACGCCGTTTGAGACCCGGCTGGCGTATCGACCGCAAAAGGTCGAACAGGTGCTCGATCCCGAAGTTGCGTTGACGGTGCGACAAACCCTGATCGGGGTGGTGCAGGAGGGTACGGGCCGGCGCCTCAAGGATGCGTTTGTACGCGACGACGGCAGCCCGGTGGCCGTCGGTGGCAAGACCGGTACCGGGGACCATCGTTATTACACCTATGACAAGGGTGGCGCCCAGGTGACGTCGCGGGTCGTGAGCCGTTCGGCGACGCTGATGTTCCTGCTCGGCGAGCGCTACTATGGCACGCTGATGGTTTTCGTCAACGAGCCCTACGCCGCTGACTACCGTTTCACCAGCGCCTTGCCCAGCCAGTTGCTCAAGGCCATGGCGCCGAGCCTGGGTGACTTGCTCGAAGACCAGGCCTGCCGCTGAGGATCCGGCGCGCAAATCCAAGCCGGTGCCTGGGGCGGGGCATGGCGCTGCCGGCCTGACCGGACTCGACTGTGCGGCGCCTGCATGTTGTCAGTGCTCGGGCGGTGCGGTCCAGCGCCGACGCGCAAACAAGGCAATGAACGCGCCACCGAGCACCAGTGCAAACCAGCCGGCAGCCGCAGCCTGGGCGATGGTGTCGCGCAGCGCAGGCGACTTCAGGAAGTAGGGCGACAGCAAAACGCACGCACCGATCAGCACGCACAAACCGCCCTTGAGCAGTAGTTCGTTGTCGGCCTTTCGGTCGGCGGCGCGATTGACGGCATTGTTGGGCCGGTTCGTGGGGGCAGGAGGTAGTGGCATCGGGATCTCTGTGCTGGGCGGCTGTTCGCGGCCCGGTTGTCAAAGTCGCGGCTAGCAGCCGCGGATTAGGCGTCAGACCAGTTGCCAGTCGGTGCCAAGCACCTGGTCGGCGACACCGATATCGGCCGGCGTGCACCCGAGGGCTTCGGCCAGCGCGGCTTGTGCCAGCTCGGGCCGGTTATTCTGATGGCTCAAATGCGCCGCGATCACCGTACCCAGACCGGAATGCTGGAGCGCGCGGGCAATCTCGCCGGCGGCGGCATTGGACAGGTGACCATGATCGCCGCCAACCCGTTTCTTGAGAAATGGCGGGTAGGCGCCGTGCGCCAGCATGTCTGCATCGTGGTTGCATTCGAGCATCAGGGCCTGGCACTGTGCCAGTTGCGTCAGCACATGGTCGGTGGCGTGCCCCAGGTCGGTCAGGATGCCCAGGCTCCGGTCGCCATCGGTGCAGCGCAACTGTAGCGGTTCGCGCGCGTCGTGCGGCACGGTAAACGGCAGGATCTGCAGTTCGCCGAGTTCGATTGGCGTGCCGTCGCGCGCCAGATGCAACAGATCGCCAAAGTCCTGTTCGCGCGCGCCGGCATGGGTTCCGTAGCTCATCCAGACCGGTATCCCATGGCGCAGCGCGAAAGCGCGGGCGCAACCGATATGGTCGCTGTGTTCGTGGGTGACGAAGATTGCGTCGATATCGGTGGCACTCAAACCAGCGCGCTGCAGGCGCTGGTCCAGTTGGCGGAGGCCCAGGCCGCAATCGACCATCAAGCGATGAACATGGATGCTGCCGCGCGCCTCGACGATGGTGGCGTTTCCGGAACTGCCGCTGCCCAGGTTCCTGAAACGCAACATCGGCGGGACGCTTACTTCAAGTCGGCGGCGATTACTTTCACGATGCTTTGGGCATTGGCCGAGCTTTCCGCAGCGCCCGCTGCATTGAGCACGGACACCACGCTGGCCTCGCCCTCGCTGCGCACTACCACCTGGTACTTGATTGGCGTATTGGCCTTTGCACCGGCGCCGAACAACTTGCCGAAGAAGCCGGGCTCGGCCTTGTCCGGATTGGGTTGCACGTAGCGCACGAAATAGACGCCTTTGCTGCGGTCGCGGTCCTCGACAGTGAAGCCGGTGCGGTCCAGCGTCAGGCCGACGCGGCGCCAGGCGCGATCAAAACCATCGTCGACAAGCACCACTGGCTGCCCGTTGACCTGCGACACGCGCGAGCTTGTCTTGCGCTCGCCCGACGCGGCCACCACTGCCTTGGCCTGCTCCTGGCTCACACCGAGCTTGACCATCAGACGGCGCAAGAATTCGGCTTCGAGTTCTGGATCCGCGGGTCGGGGCTGCCACACGGTACCGCTGTCGCGCGGGCCTGCCGATGCGTTGCCTGAGGGATAAACCTCGACCATGCCGCGATGGCTGATGAAGATCTCGGTTTCGCCAGCCGCATTGCGCTCGAGCCGGGTACGGAATCGGTCACGCTCGGCCGTCGAGTACAGGGAGTCGAGCAGTTTGCCAAGGGACTCGCGGATCAGGTCCTGCGGAATCTTGGCGCGATTTTCGGCCCAGTCGGTTTCCATGATGCCCAGATTTTTCTGGTCCATCGACAGCAGGAAGCCGTAATCCTGCCAGAAATCCTTGATCGGATCCCAGAGCTGGTCGGGGCTGCGCTTGACGACGAGCCAGCGCTGGTTGCCGGCACGTTCGATACGCACATCGCCAATCGATGCGGCAGCCACCGGAACCGAGGTGGCAACCTGGCCGATCTGGTAGCTCGAGGCGGTAACCGGACCGCCCGGAATCGCATAGCGGTTGTCGCGCGAGAGCTGGGTCAGGTCCGGCGGAACTGCCAGCGAAGGCGCAGCGGACGCGCTCTTGTAATCGACCTTGTCGCTCTCGAGCATCGCGCAGCCGCCCAGCGAGAGACTCAGGCCCAGCAGGGCCAGACGTGTTGTTGCTTTCACCAATGTGTCCTTCAGGATGGGGAAATTGTGGTCAGAGCAGACCGGCCGACTTCAGCGCGCGCTCGACGTCCGCGGTGTATTCCGGCTCCAGCCCCGTCATTGGCAGGCGCATGGTTGCGCCGCAAAGACCCATGCGATGCATGGCCCATTTCAGCGGGATAGGGTTGGCTTGCACGAAAAGTTGCTTGTGCACGGGCATCAGCTTGAACTGGATCTCCATGGCACGGCGGACATCGCCGGCGATGGCAGCCACACACAGCTCATGCATGAGCCGCGGCGCGATGTTTGCTGTCACACTGACATTGCCCTTGCCGCCACATAGCATCAGCGCCACTGCGGTCGGGTCGTCACCCGAATAGACCGCGAAATCGCTGGGCAGGTCACGAATCAGCCACTGACCACGCTCCAGATTGCCGGTGGCATCCTTGATGCCCACGATGCCCGGAACCTTTGCCAGTTGCAGAACCGTGTCGTGTGCCAGATCAGCCACACTGCGGCCGGGAACGTTGTACAGCACCATCGGCAGGTCGACCGCCTCGGCAATCGACTTGAAGTGCTGGTACAGGCCTTGCTGGGACGGCTTGTTGTAATAGGGAACGACTTGCAGATGACAGTCGGCGCCGACCTCGTGGGCGAAACGGGTGAGCTCGATGGCTTCGGCTGTGGAGTTGGCGCCACAACCGGCCATGATCGGCACTTGGCCCTTGGCCTGTTCAACCGCGACCCGGATGATTTCGCAGTGCTCGTCGACGGTGACGCTCGGCGACTCGCCGGTCGTGCCAACCACGCCGATGCAGTCGGTGCCTTGGGCGATATGCCAGTCGATCAGTTTGCGCAGGCTTGGGTAGTCCACGCTGTTGTCCTCGTGCATCGGGGTGACGATTGCGACGATGCTGCCAGTAATAGGTGTCATGTCCACGGTCTAGAACGGGAAACCCGCATTCTACCCAGTCGGTGCCTCACGCCTGATCGAGCCGGTGGCGCGCCCGGGCCCTGGGTGGGGCACCTTCGACCGATGGCGGTTCGACCTCGCGTACCGCTGCAATGCGCTGCACAAAACGATCGGGCTGGGTGCAGAAGCCGTCTTCAAACGCGACGATGCGCAGGCCAGCGCAAGCCCGCAGCAATTCACCGGTTTGCAGCAGGAAGTCCGGGCGTGACGGTTTTCCCACCGCGGCGTTGCCGTCGGCGAAGGTCTCATACAGCAACACGCCGCCCGGAGCCAGGCTGTTCACGATGGTCGGCAGTAATGCGCGCCAGAGATAGTTGGTCACGACCACGGCGTCGAACGCCTGGGGCGCGCCTTGCCGCATCAACGGCCAGGGGCCGGCTTCAATGTCTGCCGTAATGGTTTGCACCCGGCCCGCGTCCACCAGGTCTGCCAGCGATTGCAGCGCCGTTGCCGCCTTGTCGAGCGCGACCACGGCATGGCCGCGTTCGGCAAACCAGCGTGTGTGACGGCCATGGCCACAGGCCAGGTCGAGCACCTCGCCACGCGCGGGCACCAGATGGGTCCAGCGCTGGATCCAGTCGGACGCGGCGCCGGTGCCGTGTTGCAGCGTGCTCATGGAAATACGGCCCGGCACCGGGCACAGATACCGGGAGCCAAGGGCGCTGTCAGAAACATGCCCATACCTGCTGAGCCAGTGTGACCATGAATTCCGGTTGAAGGTACAGCGCAAACACCAGCAGCAGCGCGGCCAAGGCAGCTGCATAAGGCAGCCAGTGGGACAGAGACTTGCGGTGCATGGGCGTCAGGCCGGCTTCAGGGCCGGGCCGCGCCGTATCGCGTGCTCCCGGACCGGCAGGTTGATCAAGGCGGCAAATATGCCCAGCGCGATGGCAATCAGCCAGGAGGCGTTGTAATTGCCAGTGCGGTCGTACAGCAGGCCACCGAGCCAGACGCCCAGAAAAGACCCGACCTGGTGACTCAGGAACACGAAGCCACCGAGCATCGACAGGTGGGCCACGCCAAAGATCTGCGCCACCGCCGCATTGGTGACCGGCACCGTCGACAACCACAACAGACCCATGACGGACGCGAAGATGTACACGCTGGTCGGCGTCAGCGGCGCGAGCAGGAACACGCTGATCGTTGCGGCCCGTGCCAGGTAGATAAAGACCAGGATGCGCGCCTTGCGCATGCGCTGGCCCAGCACCCCGGCGGAATAGGTGCCGATGACGTTGAACAAGCCGATCAGCGCCAGCGCGTAACTGGCCACGTGGGCCGGAAGGCCTTGGTCCTTCAGGTAACCGGGCATGTGCACGCCGATGAAAACGACCTGGAATCCGCACACGAAATATCCGGCAGTGAGCATCTGGAAGCTCGGGTAACGGAACGCCTCGCGTACCGCCTGGGCAATGGTCTGCTCACGTGGCAACAGCTTGCCGGCGGCAAAACCGGGCTCGCGCAGGCCCCAGGCCAGCGGAATGATGATCAGCACCGCCATGCCCAGCAGCACCAGTGCGGTTTGCCAGCCGAACGAGGCGATCAGGAAACCCTCGGTCGGCACCATCAGGAACTGGCCGAACGACCCCGCCGCCGCGGTGATGCCCATGGCCCAGGAGCGTCGCTCGGCCGGGACGTTGCGTCCGATCACTCCGTAAACCACGGCATAGGTCGTGCCGGCCTGCGCCACGCCGATCAGCACACCCGCCGTGGCAGCAAATGACAGGGGCGTGGGTGCGTACGCCATGCCGATCAGACCCAGTGCATAGGCAATGGCGCCGACCACCAGCACCCGGACCGCGCCAAACTTGTCGGCCACCATGCCGGCGAATACGCCAGCCAGGCCCCAGGCGATATTCTGGATCGCGATCGCCAGCGAGAAGCTCTCTCGCGTCCAGTCCATGGTCTGCGTCACTGGCAGCAACCACAGTCCGAAGCCATGGCGAATGCCCATGGACATCGTGACGATGGCGCCGCCGCAGATCAGCAGCTGGGTCATGGAAAGGCGCTTGTTCTGCATCCGATGGGCTCTGGCGACGTGTGTTGGGAAACGAGGAATGTAACGATTTTCCGTCCTCCCTGTCGCCAGCGCGGATGTATGACTGTGTTTGCATCCAGTAAAAAAGGATCTGCCGGACTACAATGCCGCGCATGGCAAGCAATCCCAACAGCCGCTCCGGCGGCGATTATTCCGAGAGTTCGATCCGGGTCCTCAAGGGCTTGGAGCCGGTGCGCCAGCGCCCTGGCATGTACACCCGCACCGACAATCCCCTGCATGTGATCCAGGAGGTACTGGACAACTCCGCCGACGAGGCCCTGGCCGGCCATGGCAAAAAAATTCGTGTCACGCTGCATTCCGACGCCTCGGTGTCGATTGAGGACGACGGTCGTGGCATTCCCTATGGCATGCACCCGGAAGAGAATGCGCCGGTGGTGGAACTGGTGTTCACGCGTCTGCACGCCGGTGGCAAGTTCGACAAGGGCAAGGGCGGCGCCTACAGCTTTTCCGGCGGCCTGCACGGCGTTGGTGTCAGCGTGACCAATGCGCTGTCCAAGCGGCTCGAGGTCAGCTCGCAGCGCGACGGCAATGTGGCGCACATGGTGTTCGCCGGCGGCGACGTGATCGAGCCGCTACAGGTGCGCCCTGCCGGTGACGGCGAGCGCAGGAGCGGAACCTCGGTGAGGGTCTGGCCCGATCCGAAATACTTCGAATCCGCCGTCATTCCGATGGCCGAATTGGTCCACCTGCTGCGCAGCAAGGCGGTGCTGATGCCCGGCGTGACGGTCAGCCTGGCCAACGAGAAGACCCGCGAAACCCAGACCTGGCTCTACAAGGGCGGTCTGCGCGACTATTTGATGCAGGCACTGAACGGTGAGCCGGTGATACCGCTGTTCGAGGGCGAGTCGTTTGCCGACTCCGGCCACGAGAGTTTTGCCGAAGGCGAGGGCGCCCAGTGGTGCGTGGCCTTCACCGAAGACGGTCAGCCGATGCGCGAGAGTTACGTCAACCTGATTCCGACCAGCGCCGGCGGCACGCACGACAGCGGCCTGCGCGACGGCCTGTTCAACGCGGTCAAGAGCTTCATCGAACTGCATGCCTTACTGCCCAAGGGCGTGAAGCTGCTGCCCGAGGACGTGTTTGCCCGGGCCAGCTACGTGTTGTCGGCCAAGGTGCTCGATCCGCAGTTCCAGGGCCAGATCAAGGAGCGGCTCAACTCACGCGATGCGGTGCGCCTGGTGTCGGGTTATGTGCGCCCGGCGCTGGAGTTGTGGCTGAACCAGCATGTGGAATACGGCAAGCGGCTCGCTGACCTGGCGATCAAGGCCGCGCAGGTGCGCCAGCGCGCCGGCCAGAAGGTCGAGAAGCGCAAGGGTTCGGGCGTGGCGGTGTTGCCGGGCAAGCTGACCGACTGCGAAAGCCGCGATCTGGCGCACAACGAGGTGTTCCTGGTCGAGGGCGACTCGGCCGGCGGCAGTGCCAAGATGGGCCGTGACAAGGAATGCCAGGCCGTGCTGCCACTGCGCGGCAAGGTACTCAACACCTGGGAGGTAGAGCGTGACCGGCTGTTTGCCAACACCGAGATCCACGACATTGCAGTGGCGATCGGTGTCGATCCGCATGGCCCCAACGACAGCCCCGACCTGTCCGGCCTACGCTACGGCAAGGTCTGCATCCTGAGCGATGCGGACGTCGACGGCTCGCATATTCAGGTGCTTTTGCTGACGTTGTTCTTTCGCCATTTCCCGAAACTGGTTGACAATGGAAATGTGTACGTGGCAAGGCCGCCGCTGTTCCGGGTCGACGCACCGGCCCGCGGCAAGAAGCCGGCGGCCAAATACTATGCACTGGACGCGGGCGAGTTGACCGCGATCCTGGACAAGCTGCGCAAGGATGGTGTGCGCGAAAACGCCTGGAACATCAGTCGATTCAAAGGACTGGGAGAAATGAACGCCGAGCAGTTGTGGGACACCACACTCAACCCCGACACCCGCCGCCTGCTGCCGGTGCGTCTGGGTGCGGTTGACTTCCAACAGACCGAGATACTGATCACCAAACTCATGGGCAAGGGCGAGGCGGCCGCACGCCGCGAGCTGATGGAATTGCACGGTGACAGCGTCGAGGTGGACGTCTGATGCGCACAGGGCTGCATCCGTTCAAGCTCGGTGCGCAAGGCCTGCTGCGCAGGCTGGTTATTGCGCTGGCGGCTGCATCGGGTCTGGCCAGCTGGAGTCTGCCGGCCGCGGCAGATGTCTGGGCTTATGTCGATACCAAGGGCGTTTCGCATTTCGCCGCTGAACAGATCGACAACCGCTACGAGTTGTTCTTTCGCCGCAGCGAATCCTTCGACACCCGGCTTGATCCGCCACCGCCCGAGCCACCGCCCGAGCCACCGCCTGTGGCACAGCCTGTGCCGCAAAACACGCTGGCCGTGGCGCAGCCGCCAAGCCGGCTGCTGGCCATGTTCGACTCGTCCCCGTCTTTCACGTCGGTGCGCCAGATCCTGCGCGATGCGTCGAACGAACACGACATCGACTACGAATTGCTGCAGGCGCTGATTGCCGCCGAATCCGGCTTCAACAGCACGGCCGTGTCGCCCAAGGGCGCCATCGGCCTGATGCAATTGATGCCCGACACCGCACGCCGGTATGGCGTGGACAGCGATCGGCACGGCCCGCTGGAGCGCAAACTGACCGACCCGAAAACCAATATTCGCGCCGGCACCCGCTACCTGCGCGACCTGATCAACATGTTTCCCGGGCAGCTCGATCTCGCGCTGGCGGCCTACAACGCGGGCGAAGGCGCCGTGATGCGGGCGGGCAACAAGATCCCCAACTACAAGGAAACCCAGAACTACGTGAAAAACGTGCTGGGCATGTATTGGGGACTCAAGCCTCCGGCGCCGCCCGTGCCGCCCGCGGCCGCGACGGCGGCTTCGCGTTATCCGAACTCGCGGGTACGCCCGGCGATCAGCGGCGGCGCGCTCAACCGGGGCAACCTGCCGTCCCAGACCCCTGCTGTTCCGCAGCCTGCGCTCGAAACGGCCCAAACCAACTAAGTTAGCCGGCCTTGTCAGCCCGGGCGGATCCATGCCCGGATGGCATTGCCATGACCGGATCCACCATGACTGACCAATCAACCCTCGACCTTGACCCCGGCGCCCAACCCGCAGGCGACGACGAACCGAACCTGGCAAGTTACGCGCAGCGCGCCTACCTCGAATACGCGCTGAGCGTCGTCAAGGGGCGCGCCTTGCCCGACGTCTGCGACGGCCAGAAGCCGGTGCAACGCCGCATCCTGTATGCAATGCAGCGCATGGGCCTGGGCTTTGGCGGCGCCAACGGCAATACCGGCGCGCGCCCGGTCAAGTCGGCGCGTGTGGTCGGCGACGTGCTGGGTCGCTTTCATCCGCACGGCGACCAGGCTGCATACGACGCGCTAGTGCGCATGGCGCAGGATTTCTCGCAGCGCTATCCACTGATCGATGGCCAGGGCAACTTCGGCAGCCGCGACGGCGACGGCGCCGCGGCGATGCGCTACACCGAGGCGCGTCTGGCCCGTATCACCAATTTGCTGCTCGACGAGATCGACGAGGGCACGGTCGACTTCGTGCCCAACTACGACGGCTCGACCGAGGAGCCGTCGCAACTTGCCGCGCGCTTGCCGTTCGCGCTGCTCAACGGTGCCAGCGGTATCGCGGTGGGCATGGCCACGGAGATCCCCAGCCATAACCTGCGCGAGATCGCCGGGGCCTGTGTGGCGCTGATTCGCAACCCGCAACTGACCGACGACGAACTGTTTGCGCTGATTCCCGGCCCCGACTATCCGGGCGGCGGCCAGATCATCAGCAGCGCTGGCGATATCGCCGATGCCTACCGCAGCGGACGGGGCTCGCTCAAGGTGCGGGCGCGTTGGAAGATCGAGGAACTGGCACGCGGTCAATGGCAACTGGTCGTGACCGAGTTGCCGCCCAATGTCAGCACCCAGCGCGTGCTCGAGGAGATCGAGGAGTTGACCAATCCCAAGGTCAAGGCGGGCAAGAAGGCCTTGTCGCAGGACCAGACCCAGCTCAAGGCCAGCGTGCTGGCCGTGCTTGACGGCGTGCGCGACGAGTCGAGCAAGGACGCCGCGGTGCGGCTGGTGCTCGAACCCAAGACCAGCCGCATCTCGCAGCAGGAGCTGATCCACACGCTGCTGGCCCATACCAGCCTGGAGACGTCATCGTCCATCAACCTGACCATGATCGGCATGGACCGGCGCCCGACGCAGAAGTCGCTGCGCCAGATGCTGCAGGAATGGATCGCGTTCCGTGCGCAGACGATCGAGCGCCGCTCGCGCCATCGCTTGGCCAAGGTGCTCGACCGCATCCACATCCTGGAAGGGCGCCAGCTGGTGTTGCTCAACATCGATGAGGTGATCGCGATCATCCGCGCCTCCGATGAGCCGCGCCAGGCGCTGATGGCGCGCTTTGCGCTGTCCGAGCGGCAGGCCGAAGACATTCTCGAGATCCGTCTGCGGCAATTGGCGCGCCTGGAGGCGATCAAGATCGAGCAGGAACTCAAAGGCCTGCGCGAGGACCAGAAGAAGCTGGAGGAAATCCTGGGCAGTCCGGCGACCCTGCGCCGCTTGATGGTGCGCGAGATCGAGCTTGACACCAAGACCTTCGGCGATGAGCGCCGCACACTGATCCAGGCCGAGAAACGCGCCGTGGTCGAGGTCAAGGTGGTGGACGAGCCAGTCACGGTGGTGGTCAGCACCAAGGGCTGGGTGCGGGTACGCACCGCTCATGGTCACGAGGCCAGTAGTTTTGCCTTCAAGGCCGGTGATGCGCTGTATGGCACCTTCGAGTGCCGCTCGGTCGACACCTTGCTGGTGTTCGGCAACAAGGGGCGGGTGTATTCGATTGCGGTGTCGGCACTGCCGGGCTCGCGCGGTGATGGCCAGCCGGTGACCACGCTGCTCGACCTGGAGCCGGGTACCCAATTACTCTGGTATTTCGCCGGCCCGGCCAACGCCAGCCTGCTGCTCAGCGGTTCGGGGGGCTACGGTTTCCTGGCCACGGTCGAGAACATGACGTCACGGCTCAAGGCGGGCAAGGCGTTTGTCAGCTGCGGTGATGACGAGACGCTGAATATGCCTTCCCCGGTGGCGGGCGTGGTGGGTGTCAGTGCCATACCGACGGCCACGCATGTGGCCTGTGCGTCGACCGGCGGTCGCATTCTGACCTTCCCTATCGAGCAGCTCAACGCCATGGCCAATGGCGGGCGCGGGCTCAAGCTGATCGATCTGGAGGCCAAGGACACGCTGGCCGGCGCCGCGGCCTATACGCGCAGCATCCGCATCGACGGCATCGGCCGTGGCGGCAAGGTGCGTGACGAGTCGCTGGAGATCCGCAGCCTGAACAATGCGATGTCGGCGCGTGGGCGCAAGGGCAAGGCGGCCGACCTGGGCTTCAAGCCGAACAACGTGACGCGGGTGTTGTAGCCAAGCGGCTGGCACCGGGCCGGAGACCTCGTCCCCCGGCTCACCACGCCAGCTGTGTTTGGCTTGTCTCTACTTGTAAGGCTGCGCGTGGTCAAGCAGGGTGGGTGAGCGGCTCCGCGAATGTCCCCCGCTACGGGCTGCGCCCTTCGCTCCTCCTTTATTTCGCTACGCCGCTCACCCACCCTGCTTGGAAGCAGCGCTGTGGGAACCACGCCGCGCACTTATCCTGCTTGTAGGCAGCGCAATCGGAAGTTCAACGTCCAACGACAGCCCCTTGATCAGGCGGCTGGGGCGCTCTGCGGAGCGAAATAAAGGGGGAGGCCGAAGGCCGGAGGACATTCGCGGAGCAGAGCGCCCCAGTCGCCTGATCACACCACCGGCTTGCGATCGCGTGCATCGGGCCAGCACCCACCTGCCGCAGTCGGACTCAGTCCTTCCAGCCGCCGCCCAGCGTCTTGTATAGGGCCACCAGGTTCTGTGCCTGCTGCAGTTGCAGCTGCACAAACGCTTGGCGCACCGCAAACGACGAACGCTGCGCGTCCAGTCGCTCAAAAGCACTGGCCATGCCTTGCTGGTAACGCAATTCGACCAATTCCAGTCGGCCCTGCTCGGCCGCGGCCTGGGCCGATTGCGCACGCAGCTGGTCGGTAAGGGTTGCGCGGGTCGCCAGCGCATCGGCCACTTCGCGGAATGCGCCCTGGATCGCCTTCTCGTACTGGGCCACGGCGATGTCGCGACGGATCTGCGCCGCGTCCAGACTGGCCTGGTTGCGTCCACCGTCAAAGATCGGCAGTATCAGCTGGGGTGCGAAGGTCCAGCCATACGAGCCACTGCGGAACAGGCCGCTGAGCTGGTTGCTGGCCGTGCCAAGGCTGGTGGTCAAGGTGATGCGCGGCAAAAATGCAGCGCGGGCGGCGCCGATATTGGCATTCGCCGCCAGCAGTTGCTGCTCGGCCGCACGCACGTCGGGACGGCGCAGCAAGACCTCACTGGGCAGGCCGGTTGGCACTACGCCGATCAGGCCTTGCGCCGTCAGTGGCAGCCCGGCGGGAAGCTCGGCAAAAGCGGTGTCGGGCAGCGGCTGGCCGACCAGCAGGTTCAATGCGTTCAGGTCCAGCGCGCGCTGGCGTTCGAGTTGTGCGTCGTCGGCCAGCAGGCTGAGGTAGCTGCTCGCGACCGACGCGATCAAGCTGATCTCCACCGTCTTGCGCGACTCCATCGAGGCCAGCAACTGGGCCTGAGCGGACTCGCTGAGATTGCGCAGGCGGCCAAAGAAATCGGCCTCGAAGCCGGTGATGGTGTACAACTGGTTGCTTGAGCCCGAAGCGTTCGATCTGCAAGACGCTGGAGGCCAGTTGCTGCACACCTATCTGCTGGGTTTGAGCGCCGGCAAGACCACCCGGTCGCCAGCGTTGGCTCCTGTCAGAATGTCATTGAACGCAATCGAGATTTAAATGAAAAGGACTGTCATGCCACACGCCTTCGCATCCACCCGCAAGCCCTTCAAGACTGCCTCCGGCAAGGCCGCGACCTTGTATTCCCTGCCGGCGCTGGCGCGCAAGTTCCCCAACGTGGCACGTTTGCCGATGTCGCTGCGCATCGTGCTCGAGTCGGTGCTGCGCAACTGTGACGGTAAACGGGTCACCGCCGAGCATGTGGCGCAATTGGCCAACTGGGCGCCGAAGGCCGCGCGCAGCGACGAGATTCCCTTCCTGGTTTCGCGCGTCGTGTTGCAGGATTTCACCGGCGTACCCCTGCTGGCTGACCTGGCGGCGATGCGCAGTGTCGCGGTGCGTCTGGGCAAGGATCCGAAACGAATCGAACCGCTGGTGCCGGTTGATCTGGTGGTCGACCATTCAGTGACCGTTGACCACTATGGCAAGAAGAACGCGCTCGACCTGAACATGAAGATCGAATTCCAGCGTAATCGCGAACGCTACGAATTTCTGAAATGGGGCATGCAGGCCTTTGACACCTTTCATGTCGTGCCGCCGGGTTTCGGCATCGTGCATCAGGTCAACCTGGAGTACCTGGCCCGGGGTGTGCACACCGGCGCCGACGGCGTGGTGTATCCCGACTCGCTGGTCGGTACCGACAGCCATACCACGATGATCAATGGCATCGGCGCAGTGGCCTGGGGTGTGGGTGGCATTGAGGCCGAGGCCGCGATGCTGGGCCAGCCGGTGTATTTCCTGACGCCCGATGTGGTGGGTTTCGAGATGACCGGGCGCCTGCGCGAAGGCGTCACGGCCACCGACCTGGTGTTGACCGTCACCGAGATCCTGCGCCAGCACAAGGTAGTGGGCAAGTTCGTCGAGTTCTTCGGCGAAGGCACGCGTTCGCTGGCCTTGCCCGATCGCGCGACGATCGCGAACATGGCGCCGGAGTACGGCGCCACCATGGGCTTCTTCCCGGTCGACGAGAAGACGCTGCGCTATTTCGAAGGTACCGGCCGCACCCGCGCCGAGATCGAGTTGTTCGAGGCCTACTTCAAGGCACAAGGCCTGTTCGGGGTACCTGACGCGGGCCAGATCGACTACTCGCAAGTGGTGACGCTCGACCTGGGCAGTGTCACGCCCAGCCTGGCCGGCCCCAAGCGCCCGCAGGATCGCATAGAACTGGGCAAGGTGGCCGCGCAATTCGATGCGCTGTTCAGCCGAGCGAATGCTGACAACGGATTCAACCAATCCGCCGAACGCCTGGACCGGCGCTTCGCCGTGCGGCCGCTGACGGCGCCGCCAGAATCGACGCCCAATGTCGAGGCGCCTCCCGGTGCGCCGCGCGATCTGGCCGAGATGGCCGGCAATCGGCCCATGCTCGAGTCCAACGGTCGCACGGCCACGCTGATGGAGTTGCTGCCGTCGGGCAAGCCGGTGCTACAGGTGGGTAATGGCGATGTGCTGATTGCGGCCATCACCAGTTGCACCAACACCTCCAACCCCAGCGTGCTGCTGGCTGCGGGCCTGCTGGCCAAGAAGGCGGTCGAGGCCGGGCTCAAGGTGCAGCCGCATATCAAGACCTCGCTGGCGCCGGGCTCGCGCATCGTCACCGAATACCTGACCGAAACCGGCTTGCTGCCCTACCTTGAAAAACTCGGGTTTACGCTGGCCGGTTATGGCTGCACGACCTGCATCGGCAACTCGGGTGATCTGACGCCCGAGCTCAATGCGGTGATCCGCGAGCAAGACCTGGTGTGTGCTGCGGTGTTGTCCGGCAATCGCAATTTCGAGGCCCGCATCCACCCGAACATCAAGGCCAACTTCCTGGCCAGCCCGCCGCTGGTGGTGGCCTACGCAATCGCGGGAACGATGCGGCGCGACCTGATGACCGAGCCGGTCGGTCAGGGCAAGGGCGGACGCGACGTGTACCTGGGCGATATCTGGCCGAGCAGCGACGAGATCCACGCATTGCTCAAGTACGCGATGAAAGGCAAGGCATTTCGCGAGAACTACAGCAAGATCAAGACCGATCCCGGCGCTTTGTGGGGCAAGATCAAAGGCGTGTCCGGCGAGGCCTACGACTGGCCGCGCAGCACCTATATCGCCGAGCCTCCGTTCTTCGAGAATTTCGACATGGTGTTGCCGAAGACGCTGGCTGCGGTGTCGGTGCAGCGGGCCCGCATCATGGCGCTGTTTGGCGACTCGATCACCACCGACCATATTTCACCTGCGGGGTCGATCAAACAGAGTTCGCCGGCCGGTCAATGGCTGGAAAAGCATGGCGTCATGAAGGCCGATTTCAACTCTTATGGTGCGCGGCGCGGCAACCATGACGTGATGATGCGCGGCACCTTTGCCAATGTACGCATCAAGAACCTGATGATTCCGGCGGCCTCCGACGGTGCGCGTGAGGAGGGCGGCATGACGCTGTTCCAACCTGGCGGCGTACGCATGCCGATCTTTGACGCAGCCAACAAGTACATGGAGGCTGGTGTGCCGACCGTGATATTTGCCGGTGAGGAATACGGTACCGGATCGAGCCGCGACTGGGCGGCCAAGGGCACGCAGTTGCTGGGCATCCGCGCCGTCATTGCGCGCAGCTTCGAGCGCATCCATCGCAGCAACCTGGTCGGCATGGGCGTGTTGCCACTGCAGTTCAAGGGCAAGGACTCCTGGGAGTCGCTTGGCCTGCATGGCGACGAGACAGTCGATGTCTGGCCCGACCCGGCCCTGAGGCCGCAAAGTGACGCCAAGCTGGTGATCACCAACGCGCGGGGCAAACGGCGCGAGGTCACCGTGACGCTGCGCATCGACACGCCGATCGAGGTCGACTACTACCGCAACGGCGGCATCCTGCCGTATGTGTTGCGCCAGTTGCTGAAGTGATCCGCTGCGGCGAGTGAATTTGAGCCCGTCGAAGATTTTTGGCGCTCTACCATCACCGGTATGACGGGTAATGAGGTCTTGATTGCAGGCGCCGGCATAGGCGGTCTGGCGGCTGCACTGGCATGCCGGCGCGCCGGCGCCGCGGTGCGGGTGTTCGAGCGCGCACCGGCGTTCGCCGAGGTCGGTGCGGGCGTGCAGATCGGCCCGAATGTCACGCGCATCCTGCATGACTGGGGACTGGCCGACGCGCTGGGGCAGGTGGCGGCATTCCCGGACCGGCTGCAGGTACGCAGCGCCGGATCGGGCCGTGAGCTGGGTGTGTTACCGCTCGGCGCCAGCGCCTTGCAGCGTTACGGTGCGCCCTATGCCACGGTGCATCGGGCCGATTTGCACCAGTTGCTGCTCACGGCATTGAAAGACCACGGAGCGGTCGAGCCCGAGCGTGGTGCGCAAGTGCGTGGCTTCAGCCAGTCGGCGTCGTCGGTGGTGATGGAGCTTATCGATGGCCGCCAGATAGGCGGCGCGGCATTGGTCGGCGCGGATGGCCTGTGGAGCCCGGTGCGCCAGGCCTTGCTCGATGATGGCGACCCACAAGCGACCGGACACCTGGCCTACCGCGCCATGCTGGTGCAGCAGGATCTGCCGGCGGCCTTGCGCAGCCAGCAGGTGACGGTCTGGCTCGGACCCCGATTGCATGTGGTGCAGTACCCGGTGCGTGCCGGCGCCGGGCTCAATCTGGTGGCCATTGTGCACGGCGATCCGGACTGGCTGCACGCGGCCAATGCCACGCCGGGGCAACTGGCGAACTGGAACCAGCAGGCCGACGTGGCCGAGGTCTTGCGTGCCTTGCAAGGGGTCTGCGCGCCATTGCAGGCCCTGGTGGATGCGGCAGGTGGCTGGCGCCTGTGGATTCTGTGTGACCGGGCGCCGATGCGCGGCGCGCAGGAGCACGCCAGTGGCCGTGTGGCCCTGATCGGCGATGCGGCCCACCCGATGCGCCCGTATCTGGCGCAGGGTGCCGGTATGGCGATCGAAGACGCGCAGGCGCTGGGGCAAAACCTGGGTGACGGTTCGGGCGACGTCGCGGGCCAATTGCTGCGCTTTGCCGGGCAACGCTGGCAGCGCAATCGGCGTGTGCAGTTGCGCTCGCGCCGCAATGGCCGGATATTTCATGCCAGCGGGATGTTGCGGCTGGGGCGCGACGCCGCCATGGCGGCTATGGGCGAACGGCTGCTCGATTTGCCCTGGTTGTACCGCGGCTGAGGCTGGCCGGCGTTGGCACAATCCATCCATGCATATCGCCATCCTCACCTTCCAGGGTTTCAACGAACTCGACTCCTTCGTAGCCCTGGGTGTGCTCAACCGCGTCAGAAAGCCGGACTGGCGCGTGACGCTGTGCTGCCCGGAGCCTGTGGTCACGTCGATGAATGGGGTCACCGTGCACGCGCAGTCGCGTCTGGAACAGGTCGAAGCAGCAGATGCGGTGATCGTTGGCGGAGAAGGACGCATATGTCTCGCGTGCGATGGCGAACATTGCGCCGTATCTGCCCAAGCCGTGATACGACAGGCCGGATCGCGACGTCGGCACATGCCGGCACGTAGCGCGCCGCTGTGGTATTTGGGACCACTGGCAAGTAGGCCGGTTTCCAACCGGCCGTTGTCCGATGGCCTGGTAGGCTTCACGCCGCCTTGACCGCGATATTCTTGAATTCCCCCGTCGCGATCTTCTTCTGCCAGCTTGCCGGCCCGGTGATGTGCGCACTGGTTCCGCCAGCATCCACCGCCACCGTGACCGGCATGTCGACTACGTCGAATTCGTAAATCGCCTCCATGCCCAGATCGGCAAACCCGACCACCTTGGCGGTCTTGATCGCCTTGCTGACCAGGTAGGCGGCGCCGCCGACAGCCATCAGATAGGCGCTCTTGTGCTTGCGGATCGCTTCGATCGCCTCGGGGCCGCGCTCGGACTTGCCTATCATGCTGATCAGGCCGGTCTGGGCCAGCATCATTTCGGTGAACTTGTCCATGCGCGTGGCGGTGGTCGGGCCAGCCGGGCCCACCGCCTCGTCGCGGACCGGATCGACCGGGCCGACGTAATAGATCGTTCGGTTGGTGAAGTCCACTGGCAGTTTCTCGCCCTTGGCCAGCATGTCCTGGATACGCTTGTGCACGGCGTCGCGGCCGGTCAGCATCTTGCCGCTGAGCAGCAAGGTGTCGCCAGCCTTCCAGGTTGCGATCTCGGCCTTGTCCAGCGTGTTCAGGTCGACCTTGCGGCTCTTCTGGTAGTCGGGTGTCCACTGCACATTCGGCCACAGGTCCAGCGACGGCGGCTCCATATATACGGGACCGGAGCCGTCCATGACGAAATGGGCGTGGCGGGTGGCCGCGCAGTTGGGGATCATCGCCACCGGCTTGCCGGCAGCATGGGTCGGGAACATGTTGATCTTGACGTCGAGTACCGTCGTCAGGCCGCCCAGGCCTTGCGCGCCGATGCCCAGGGCATTGACCTTCTCGTACAGCTCGATGCGCAGTTCTTCGGTCTTGTTCTGCGGGCCGCGTTGCAGCAACTCGTACATGTCGATGTCGTCCATCAACGCCTGCTTGGCCAGCAGCACCGCGCGTTCGGCCGTGCCGCCGATGCCGATGCCCAACATGCCCGGCGGGCACCAGCCCGCGCCCATGGTCGGTACGGTCTTGAGCACCCAGTCGACGATCGAGTCGGACGGGTTGAGCATCACCATCTTGGACTTGTTCTCCGAGCCGCCGCCCTTGGCCGCCACCGTCACGTCCAGCTTGTTGCCGGCAACCAGTTCCACATGGATCACGGCCGGCGTGTTGTCCTTGGTGTTCTTGCGGTCGAAATGCGGATCGGCTACGATCGAGGCACGCAAGGTGTTGTCCGGGTGGTTGTAGGCCTGGCGCACACCTTCGTTGACCGCGTCGTCCAGCGTGGTGGTGAAACCTTCGAGCCGCACATCCATGCCCAACTTGATGAACACGTTGACGATGCCGGTGTCCTGGCAGATCGGCCGGTGGCCGGTGGCGCTCATGCGCGAATTGGTCAGGATTTGCGCGATCGCGTCCTTGGCGGCTGGGCTTTGCTCGCGCTCGTAGGCGCGCGCCAGATGTGCGATGAAGTCGGCCGGGTGGTAGTAGCTGATGTATTGCAAAGCCGCAGCTACCGATTCAATCAGGTCGGCCTGGCGGATAGTGGTCGTGGGAGAGGGCATGGCAATGGTCCTGGCTGGTGGGGAAAACCTGGCTCCGAGTTTACCCAAGGCTCCGAGGGTCTTTGCTACGCCGCGGCGCTACGCAGCACAAAGATGCGCAGAGTTCAGTCATGCGCGCACGTCCAGAAGAGAAAGGCTTCGTGTCTCTTGTATGATCAACCAGGGCACTGCCACCACCAAAACAATATGCCGAACCCGCTTGTACTTGTTGTCCTTCTTCCCCTGATACTGGGGACCACCCTGTGTTTCTGGGCGGGTCGTGTCGACTCGCCCGAGCGCCGCCGCTTGGTCGCCTGGGTTGCCGCCGCCGTGACCGGAACCGCCTTTGCGCTGCTGCTGATGCAGGCGCCGGCGGTGTTCGCCGGCCAGACGCTGCTCGCTGGCGTCGAGTGGGTACCGGCCATCGGCCTCAATGCCCACTTCCGGCTCGACGGTCTGGCGCTGATGTTCGGCCTGCTGATTTCGGGCGTTGGCCTGCTGATCATCTTGTATGCGGCCTACTACCTGCACCATGACGACCCGGCGGGCAAGTTCTTCACGCAGCTGATGTTGTTCATGGCGGCGATGCTCGGTGTCGCGCTGTCGGACAACCTGTTGCTGCTGGTCGTATTTTGGGAACTGACGAGCATTTCCTCGTTCCTGCTGGTCGGTTACTGGGGCCACAAGGCCGATGCCCGTGCCGGCGCGCGCATGGCGCTGGCCGTCACCGGTGGTGGTGGCCTGGTGATGCTGGCCGGCATCGTGCTGTTGGGTCAGATGGCCGGCACCTACGATTTGTCGGAGATGCTGAGCCGCGGTGAGCAGGTCAAGGCGCATGCGCTGTACCCGCTGATGCTGGTTCTGATCCTGGTGGGCTGTTTCACCAAGAGCGCCCAGATACCGTTTCATTTCTGGCTGCCCGAGGCCATGGCAGCGCCAACGCCGGTGTCGGCCTACCTTCACTCGGCCACCATGGTCAAGGCCGGCATCTTTCTGCTGGCGAGGCTGTATCCGGTGATCGGCGGCACAGAAATGTTTCAGTCGATCGTGGTCACGGTGGGCCTGTCGACCATGGTGTTCGGAGCTTATGTGGCGGTGTTTCGTCACGACATCAAGAGCCTGCTGGCGTATTCGACCATCAGCCACCTGGGCCTGATCGTCTTTCTGATCGGGCTGGCGTCGCCGCTGTCGGCGGTCGCTGCGGTGTTTCACATCCTCAACCACGCCACGTTCAAGGCCTCGCTGTTCATGACCGCGGGCATCATTGACCACGAGACGGGCACGCGCGACATCCGGCGCCTGGGCGGATTGGCCAAGTTCCTGCCCTGGACCGCAACCCTGGCCATGATTGCCGCCGCGTCGATGGCGGGTCTGCCGCTGGCCAATGGATTCCTGTCCAAGGAAATGTTCTTCGCCGAGGCGGTGCAGGGGCAGACCGCCTTCGGCATTCTGGTGCCGCTGGCCGCCACGATTGGCGGCATCTGTTCGGTGGCGTATTCGCTGCGCTTCATACACGATGTGTTTTTCAACGGGCCGCCGCGCAACCTGGCGAATCCGCATCCGCATGAGCCACCGCTTTTCATGAAGGCCCCGGTCGCGCTGCTGGTCGTGACCTGCATCGTGGTGGGTATTCTGCCGGCGGTCACTTTCGGGCCGATGGTGCATGTGGCCGCCACCGCAATGCTCGGCACCGCCCCGCCGGAATACCACCTGGCGATCTGGCACGGCTTCAACCTGCCGCTGCTGATGAGCGCCGTCGCCGTGCTCGGAGGCGTAGCGTTCTACTTTGCGCTGCAGCACAAGTTCAACTTGCATCTGCACCATCCCCGCGGCTGGACCGCTCGGCTGCTGTTCAACCAGGGCGTGGACGGTCTGTTCACATTTGGCCGCTGGTTCATCGCCCGGGTCGAAAACGGTTCCTTGCAGCGCTACGTGGCCTGGATGCTGGCCTCGGCTGTGGCGCTGGCGTTATGGGCCTGGAGTGGCGCTGGCGTGAGCCCCGCCACCGGCACGCGTACGCTGATGCCGGCCGATCTGCCGTCCCTGGTGTCCTGGGGGCTGTTGCTGGTGGTGTGTACGGCGCTGGCGCTCGGCCACCATAAACGATTGCGCGCCGTGGTGCTGGTCGGGGTGATCGGCCTGGTCACGGCGCTGACGTTTCTGGCGTTGTCGGCGCCGGACCTGGCGCTGACGCAACTCTCGGTCGAGGTGGTGTCCACGGTACTGCTGCTGATGGGCCTGGCCTTGTTGCCGCGCACCACGCCACGGGAATCGTCCGCTCGCCGCAAGCTGCGCGACGCTGCATTGGCCTTGGGTGCGGGCAGCGGCTTGGCCTGGCTGAGCTGGTTGATGCTGACGCGCGACCACGATTCGATCTCCTGGTATTTCCTCGAGAACACCGTGCCCAAGGGCGGCGGCGCGAATGCGGTCAATGTGATCCTGGTCGACTTCCGGGGTTATGACACGTTCGGCGAGATCACCGTACTGGGCATTGCCGCGGTTGGTGTGCTGGCGTTGCTTTCCGGCTGGCGCGTGCGCAAGCCGACGCAGGACGGCGAGGGCCGGGGCTGGTCGTTCCGTCGTGAGCCGTTGATGCTGCGCATGGCGGCACGTCTGGTCATGCCGCTGGCGCTGGTGGCATCGGTCTATATCTACTGGCGTGGCCACAACATGCCCGGCGGCGGTTTCATCGCCGGCCTGGTGACGGGTGTGGCGCTGGTCCTGCAATACATGGCGCTGGGCCAGGAGCGCGCCGACTTTCTGCTGCATTCGGGCCAGGGGCGTCGTTATACCCGCTGGATCGGCGCCGGCCTGGGCATCGCCTGGTTGACCGGTGTCGGCGCGTTTGCGCTGGGCCGGCCTTTCCTGACCAGCGCGGCCGGGCATCCGATGGTTCCGATTCTGGGCGAGTTGCCGCTGGCAACCGCTGCCTTGTTCGACCTGGGGGTCTACATCACCGTGGTGGGCGCGACGATGCTGATGCTGTCGGTGTTGAGTGCGGCAAGCAAGGAGCACACATCGTGATGCCGAGCATGGAATTCCTGGTGGCAACCGGCATCGGCGGGGTCACGGCCTGCGGCATCTGGCTGATGCTGCGCGGGCGCACCTTTCCGGTGGTGTTGGGCCTGACGGTGCTCGGTTACGCCGTCAACGTATTCATTTTCGCCATGGGGCGGCTGTGGAGCAATGCGCCGCCCATCGTCGGCAACGGTGGTGCGCAGATCGCCGACCCCTTGCCGCAGGCGCTGGTGCTGACTGCCATCGTGATCGGGTTTGCCACCACCGGTTTCATCGTCGAACTGGCCTTGCGCAGCCACCACGAGTCGGGTACGGACCAGGTCGACGGCGCTGAGCCAGGACGGGAGAACGCCTCGTGAGCATGGGCTTGATGGACCAATTGCCGGTCGCGCCGGTGCTGTTGCCGGCGGCCACGGCGGTGTTGCTGCTGCTGATCGGCGACCACGGCGGCAGCGAGCACAACCTGCGCCGGCAGACCCTGTCGGCCAGGGTTGCTATCGGCTCTGCACTGCTGGGCTTGCTGATCGCGATCCAGCTGATGCTGCAGGCGGCGGACGGTGCGCTGATGGTCTACCGCATGGGCGAGTGGCCGGCGCCATTTGGCATCGTGCTGGTGGTGGATCGACTCTCGGCCATGATGCTGCTCCTGACCTCGCTGATCGCGGTGCCGGTGCTGCTGTACGCCAGTGGCGGCTGGGCCGGGCATGGTCGCCATTTCTATGCCTTGTTCCAGTTCCAGCTGATGGGGCTTAATGGCGCCTTCGTCACCGGCGACCTGTTCAATCTGTTCGTGTTCTTCGAGGTGCTGCTGATAGCAAGTTATGTGCTCATGCTCCACGGCCTGGGGCGCGAGCGGCTGCGCGTCGGTGTGCATTACGTGGTGCTGAACCTGAGTGCATCGGCGCTGTTCCTGATCGGCCTGGCATTGTTATACGCCTTGACTGGTACGCTGAATATGGCCGATCTGGCCTTGCGCGTGCCGCTGGTCACCGGGCCGGACGCCATCGTGCTGCAGGTCGCGGCCTTGCTGTTGCTGGTGGTGTTCGGTTTCAAGGCGGCGTTGGCACCGCTGTCGGTCTGGTTGCCGGCCACCTATGCCGCAGCGTCGGCGCCGGTGGCGGCGCTGTTTGCGATCATGACCAAAGTCGGTGTCTACGCGATCTGGCGCGTGCACGGGGTCATCTTTGGTGCGGATGCCGGTGCGTCGGAACTGCTGGTCCAACCCTTGTTGTTGCCGCTGGCCGTGTTGACAAGCGCGATCGGCGTGCTGGGCGTGCTGGCAGCGCAAACCTTGCCGCGGCTGGTGGCGTGGCTGACGGTGGCCTCGGTCGGCACGATCCTGATGGCGATCGGCTTGTTCGGTGCCCAGGCCTGGTCGGCAGCCCTGTACTACATGGCGCACAGCAGCTTGACGGTGGCCGGTCTGTTCCTGCTGGTCGAATTGGTGGCGGCGCAGCGCGGCGAGGTCGGCGGTCGTATTGAATCGGCGTCTCCGGTAGCTCAGCCGGCGTTGCTGGGATTGATGATGTTGCTGGCCGCAGCGTCCAGCGTCGGCTTGCCACCGATGCCGGGATTCATCGGCAAGCTGATGCTGCTACAGGCCTCCATTGGCCATGTGCATGCGGGCGTGGTCTGGACGATTGTGCTGTTGGCCGGTTTTCTGACGCTTCTGGGGCTGGCGCGCGCGGGCAGCACCTTGTTCTGGCATGTGCGCACCGACATGCCATCGGGCGCCTCTGGTGCCAGCGCGCCGCTGTTGACCGCCACGGCATTCCTGCTGGCGACCAGTGTCGCCATGAGCGTATTCGCCGCGCCGCTTCAGCGCTACACCGCGGCCGCGGCGGAACAGTTGCTCGATCGCCGCGCCTATGCGGATGCCGTACTGGGCGAGCAGGGCGGTTTGGATGCGCGCACCGCCAGGCCGTATACCGGTCAGAGTGGAGGCACACGATGAAATCGCGTGGCGTGTGGCCGCATCCGGTGTTGTCCGTGGTGCTGGCATTGGGCTGGCTGATGCTGCAGCAAAGCCTGGCAGTGGCGCAACTCATCACCGCATTCGTGCTGGGCTGGGGGCTGCCGCAACTGGTCGATGGTTTCCTTGGCGAGCGGCTCAGGGTGCGCAACTGGCGCGTGGCGTTGCGACTGACCTTCATCGTGGTGTGGGACATCATCGTGTCCAATATTGCGGTGGCGCGTATCGTGCTGTCGCCGACATCCAATCCGCAGCCGGCCTGGGTGCCGATTGCGCTCGATATCCGGCATCCGACCGCGATAACCTTGCTGGCCACCATCATCACAACGACGCCGGGCACGGTGTCCTGCATCGTCGACGAGGAGCGCCGAATGATCCTGGTGCATGCGCTGGACTGCGATGACGTGCCGGCTATGGCGGCGCAGATCAAGGCGCGGTACGAGAAGCCGTTGGGGGAGATTCTGGGATGATTCTGTCGTGGGCACTTGACTATGCGACGCTGGCCATCGCTCTGGCCATGGGGTTGTGCGGCTGGCGCTTGCTGCGCGGGCCGGACATGCCGGACCGGATCCTGGCCCTGGATACCCTGTATATCAATGTGGTCGCGCTGGTGATCCTGTTGGGTGTGCGCTGGCAGACCGCCATCTTGTTCGAGGCGGCTCTGATCGTCGCGATGCTGGGGTTTGTCGGCACAGTGGCCTTGTCGCGGTACGTGAGCCGTGGTGACGTGATCGAGTAGGAGCTAAGCCATGGAAACCGTTTTCCCTTTATGGATCCAATGGCTGGCAGCAGCGTTGCTGGTGGTGGGAGGCAGCTTTGCGCTGATCGGTGCGATCGGCCTGGTGCGACTGCCCGACTTCTACATGCGGCTGCATGCCCCGACCAAGGCCACCACGCTCGGTGTTGGCGGTGTGCTGCTGGCCAGCATGCTGCTGAGTTGGGCGCGCGGTGAGCCCGCAGTGCACGAGCTGTTGATCACCTTGTTCGTGTTTGTCACGGCGCCGGTGTCGGCCAATCTGATGGCCATGGCGGCCCTGCATCTGCAGGTTCCCTCACGCGCCAAGCCTGTCGACGAGGCCCAGGCGCAACGCTGACAGACGCCGCCTGCGCGGCGGCGTCTCGCATTCAAACAACCGTTTTCAGTGTCCGCCGCCGGCCGCCGGTTTGCTGCTGTGTGCCATCAGCCGGTCGGTGTAGGCGATGGCCATCGCCGACAATAGAAACACGATGTGGATGATGGTCTGCCACATCAGCACCTTGACGTCGTAGTTGGCCGCGTTGATGAAGGTCTTGAGCAGGTGGATCGACGAGATGCCGATGATGGCCGTGGCCAGCTTGACCTTGAGCACCGATGCGTTCACATGGCTGAGCCATTCCGGCTGGTCCGGATGCGACTGCAGGTTCATGCGGCTGACAAAGGTCTCGTAGCCACCGACAATGACCATGATCAGCAGGTTGGAGATCATCACCACGTCGATCAGCGCCAGCACCACCAGCATCAGCACGGTTTCGTTGAGCGACTTGATTTCGAAGTCCGCCTTGTAGCCGGTGCTGGTGACCAGCGCCTGCAGCGCGTCCTGGTTGCCAAAGACGGCTTCCAGCAGATGCACCAGTTCGACCCAGAACTGGAACACATACACCGCCTGCGCAGCGATCAGGCCCAAGTACAGCGGCAGCTGCAGCCAACGGCTCGCAAAGATCAGTTGGGATAGCGGCGCAATGCCGCGTAGTGGCTGTTTGGGGGGTTCACGCATGCGGGGAGGAGGTATAAAGTCGACGGGCTTCATTGTAGGTTGCCGGGCCATTTCCCCGGGCAGACCCAAGGGTTTGAGCGGCTCCCGCATGCCGCGTCAGTGCCTTGTAAGAGCCATGCGACACAGTCGGGTCAGTCAATAGTCATTAGTCAATAGTCAATAGTCAAGAAGCAAGCCATAAAAGGAGATCACGCGATGAGTGCCATTGAGTCCGTTCTGGTTGAAACCCGGGTGTTTGAACCCTCCGAAGCCATCGTCAAAGCCGCCCGGATTTCCGGCATGGCGGCTTACGAAGCCCTGTGTGCAGAGGCGGAGCGCGATTACGAAGGATTCTGGGCCCGGCTGGCACGCGAGAACCTGGTCTGGAACAAGCCGTTCACGCAGACGCTCGACGAGTCGAATGCGCCGTTCTACCAGTGGTTTGCCGACGGCGAGCTCAATGCCAGTGCCAACTGCCTGGACAAGCATATGGGCACCCCGGTCGAGAACAAGGTGGCCGTGATCACCGAGGCCGACGACGGCGCGGTGACCCGCACCACCTACAAGGAGTTGCTGGCGCGGGTCAGTCAGTTTGCCAACGCACTCAAGGCTAAGGGCATCACCAAAGGTGACCGTGTGCTGATCTACATGCCGATGACGCTCGAAGGCGTGGTGGCGATGCAGGCCTGTGCCCGCATCGGCGCGGCCCATAGCGTGGTGTTCGGCGGCTTCTCGGCCAAGGCCTTGCAGGAGCGCATCATCGATGCCGGCGCCGTGGCCGTAGTCACGTCCAACTTTCAGATGCGCGGTGGCAAGGAACTGCCGCTCAAGGCCATCGTCGACGAGGGCCTGGCCATGGGCGGTTGCGAATCGATCAAGTCCGTCTTCGTCTACGAACGTACCCAGACCGCCTGCAACATGGTGGCTGGGCGCGACATCACGTTTGCCGAGGCGCTCAAGGGCCAGTCGGACCAATGTGCACCGGTGCCGGTGTCGGCCGAGCATCCGCTTTTCATCCTGTTCACGTCCGGCTCGACCGGCAAGCCCAAAGGTGTGCAGCACTCCACCGGTGGCTATTTGCTGTGGGCCAAGCTGACCATGGACTGGACTTTCGACCTGCGCCCCGAAGACGTGTTCTGGTGCACCGCCGACATCGGCTGGATCACTGGTCACACTTATGTGGCTTATGGTCCACTCGCTGCTGGCGCCACGCAGATCATCTTTGAAGGTATTCCGACCTGGCCCAATGCAGGCCGCTTCTGGCAGCTGATCGAGAAACACAAATGCTCGATCTTCTACACCGCCCCCACGGCGATCCGCTCGTTGATCAAGGCGGCTGAAGCCGACGAAAAAGTGCATCCGGCGCGCTCCGATCTGTCCAGCCTGCGCATCCTGGGTTCGGTCGGCGAGCCAATCAATCCGGAAGCCTGGATGTGGTACTACCGCAATATCGGCGGCGAGCGCTGCCCGATTGTCGACACATTCTGGCAGACCGAGACCGGCGGTCACATGATCACACCGCTACCGGGCGCTACGCCACTGGTGCCGGGCAGCTGCACCTTGCCGCTGCCGGGCATCATGGTGGCCATCGTCGACGAAACCGGCAAGGACCTGCCCAACGGCACCGGTGGCATCCTGGTCGTCACACGTCCCTGGCCGTCGATGATCCGCACGATCTGGAATGATCCGGAGCGTTTCAAGTCCAGCTATTTCCCGCCCGAGATGGGTGGCAAGACCTACCTGGCCGGTGACGGGGCTGTGCGCAGCGTGGACCGGGGCTATTTCCGGATCACCGGCCGCATCGACGATGTACTCAATGTATCCGGTCACCGCATGGGAACCATGGAGATCGAATCGGCGCTGGTGTCCAAGACCGATCTGGTCGCCGAAGCGGCGGTGGTGGGACGTCCCGACGATGTCACCGGCGAGGCGATCTGCGCCTTTGTTGTGCTCAAGCGCAGCCGGCCGACCGGCGAAGAGGCCAAGCAGATCGCCAAGGAACTGCGCGACTGGGTGGCCAAGGAAATCGGACCGATTGCCAAACCCAAGGACATCCGCTTTGGCGACAATCTGCCCAAGACGCGCAGCGGCAAGATCATGCGCCGCCTGCTGCGCAGCATCGCCAAGGGCGAGGCCATTACGCAGGACACGTCGACGCTCGAAAATCCTGGGATCCTGGAGCAGCTGGCCGAAAAGCTCTGAGCGGGTCCCCAGGAGACTGTCGGACTTGGGAGTCGCCGGCACTTTCGCCTAGTGTCCGTTTGTCACGGTGACGACACTGGTGGAGGCTGCGCGCATTAAAAAAGCCCGCGCGGCGAGCCGGCGGGCTTATCGGGGTAAGGCGCCAGGGGCGCCAATGCCGCGACCGTATTACTTCAGGCTCAGCACCCAGGCCGCAAGTTTCTTGGCCTCGGCATCATTCACCTGCGTGTTGGCCGGCATCGGGATCGCGCCGAACACGCCGGAGCCACCCTTCATGATCTTGCTGGCGAGCTTGTCCACTGCGCCCGCCTGTCCGGCGTACTTCGCGGCGACTTCCTTGTAGCTCGGGCCCACCAGCTTCTTGTCGACCTTGTGGCAGCTCATGCAGTTTTTGGCTGTCGCCAAAGCCTCGTCGGCTTGCGCCGGCGCCGCCAGTGCGGCGGTGAGGGCAGCGGCCACAATGGCCCAGCTTGCTTTTGTCATTGGCATCCTCTCGGTTGGGTTACAGTTATTGCGCTCGATTGTAGTGAACACAATTGGCGCCCCTTGTCAGCAAATGTGTCGAATTTCTGGGAGAGTGTGATGTATTTTCTGGGTTTGGGGATCGTCTTGCTGGCGATGAAGTACCTCGAATGGGGTCCGGTGGCCGCGTGGAGCTGGTGGGCGGTGTTTGCACCGTTCGGTCTGGCCATCGTCTGGTGGTACTGGGCTGATGCCAGCGGCTACACCAAGCGCAAGGCGATGGAGCGCGAGAACATACGCAAGCAGCAGCGCATCGACGCCAACAAGGAAGCCATCGGCACCAACACCCGCAGGAGGCGCTGACCCGTTGGCACCGTCGCGGTGCAGGCATGCTGATCAGTACCACGCCACGCGCGCCGCCGACGAGGCACGCGCGACACGGCCTGACGCTGGCGATCAATAGTTGTCGAGTACCGCGCCCTTGCTGGCAGATGCTGCGTTGAACGCGAATTTCGCCTGCACACCGCGTGTGTAACGCGGCGCGGGGGCCTTCCACAAGGCGCGGCGGCGCCCGATTTCTGCGTCGTCGACGTTCAGTTGCAGCAACAGCTGGTGGGCATCGATGGTGATCGAGTCGCCTTCCTCGATGAGTGCGATATTGCCGCCTGCTGCTGCCTCCGGCGCCACGTGTCCGACCACCATGCCCCAGGTGCCGCCTGAGAAACGGCCGTCGGTGATCAGGCCGACCGACTCGCCCAGGCCTTGGCCGACCAAGGCGCCGGTGGGTGCCAGCATTTCCGGCATGCCCGGACCGCCTTTGGGGCCTAGGTAGCGCAGCACCATCACGTCGCCAGCCACGATCTTGCCGGCCAGGATGGATGTCAGTGCCGACTGCTCGTCATCGAACACCCGGGCCGGGCCGGTCATGACCGGATTCTTCAAGCCGGTGATCTTGGCCACGCAGCCTTCGGGCGACAGGTTGCCCTTGAGGATGGCCAGATGACCCTGGGCATACATCGGCTTGTCGATGGGCCGGATCACGTCTTGGTCCGCGCGCGGCACATCGGGCACGTCCTTGAGCACTTCGGCGATGGTCTGACCGCTGATGGTGATGCAGTCGCCATGCAGCAATCCCGCCGCCAGCAGGGTTTTCATGACCTGCGGAATACCACCGGCCTTGTGCAGATCGACCGCGAGATGCTTGCCGCTGGGTTTGAGGTCGCACAGCACGGGTGTGCGTTTGCGCACGATCTCGAAGTCGTCGATCGTCCAGTCCACTTCCGCCGCATGTGCGATCGCCAGGAAATGCAAAACGGCATTGGTCGAACCGCCGATTGCCATGACGACCGCAACCGCGTTCTCCAGCGCCTTGCGTGTCACGATATCGCGCGGCTTGAGGCCCAGGCCGATGGCCTTGACCAAAACCTTGGCCGACTCCTTGGCCGAATTGAGTTTCTCGTCGTGCGGGTTGGCCATCGTGGACGAGTAGGGCAGCGACATGCCCAATGCCTCGAACGCGGACGACATGGTGTTGGCGGTGTACATGCCGCCGCAGGAACCGGTGCCCGGAATGGCGCGACGCTCGATTTCGAGCAGATCTTCGTCCGACATACGACCGGCCGCGTTCTGGCCGACCGCCTCGAACACACTCACAATGTTAAGGTCCTGGCCCTTGTAGCGCCCGGGCAGGATGGTGCCGCCATAGACATAAATTGCCGGCACATTGGCGCGCAACATGCCCATCATGCCGCCGGGCATGTTCTTGTCGCAGCCGCCGACCACGACGACGCCGTCCATCCACTGGCCTTGTACGCAGGTCTCGACACAGTCGGAAATCACTTCGCGGCTGACCAGCGAATACTTCATGGCTTCGGTGCCCATGGCCATGCCGTCGGAGATCGTCGGTGTGCCGAACACCTGTGCGTTGCCGCCGGCTTCCTCGATGCCGGCGATCGCGGCATCGGCCAGCTTTTGCAGGCCACTGTTGCAGGGCGTGATCGTGCTATGGCCGTTGGCCACGCCGATCATGGGTTTCTTGAAATCGTCCTGCTCGTATCCCATCGCGTAATACATTGAGCGATTCGGGGCACGTGACTTGCCTTCGGTAATGTTCTTGCTGCGGCTGTTGAGCGCGATCGGTGGGTTTGCCATGGCTGTAGTCTCTCAGGAGTTGACGTAGGAGCGCGCTGCGGTGCCCGCTGAGGCCAGAGTCGCTGCGCAAGGTTTGAAGTATGCGCGCTGCTAAAGGCCTGTTCAAATATACTTTTCGACATCCATTGATACACGCAGCATATATATGAACGACAAGCCGATTGACCTGCGCATGTGGCGCCAATTCGCGGCCGTGGCGCAGGAACTGCATTTCGGGCGCGCCGCGCGCAAGCTGCATATGACGCAGCCACCCTTGACCCAGGGCATCGCCCAGCTCGAGGCCTTGCTGGACGTGCAGCTCTTCGAACGCACCAAACGCAGCGTCCGGCTCAGTGCTGGCGGCGCCGCCTTGTTGCCCCCGGTGCTTGATCTGCTGGCCAGGGCCCGGGCCTTGCCGGCCACGGCGCGGGCGGCAGCTGACGGCGAAGCCGGGCACCTGCGGCTGGCCTTCGTGTCCACGATCGGGTATACGCTGTTGCCGCAATGGGTGCGCGGTTTCCGCGCGCGCTATCCACGCGTGTTGCTCGACCTGATCGAGGCCACCGGCGATGTGCAGGCGGATGCCTTTGGCCGCGGCGATATCGATGCCGGGTTCGTTCTGCATGCACCCGGGTTTACGCCGTCCGACCGGGCCAGTCTGCTTGTCGCCTCCGAACCGCTGACATTGGCACTGCCAGCCCACCATGTGCTGGCCCAAAAGTTGGCCGCCCCCACGTTGCAGGAGGCTTTGCAGTTGCCCTTGGTGATTTTTCCGCGACGCATCGCGCCCTCCATGCACGATGCGATCTTCGGCCTGTACCACGGAGCCGGTGCCGTGCCGCAGGTGGCCCAGGAGGCGAATCAGATGCAGACCATCGTCAATCTGGTGTCGGCCGGGCTCGGTGTGGCCTGGGTTCCGCACAGCGTACGCCAGTTCCAGCGCTCCGGGGTCAGCTATCGCGACCTGCGCGTTCAGCGCAAGGCGGCGCGCGCCGCCAGCACCCGGTGCGAAACCAGTCTGGTGTGGGCCGGGGACAACGGCAATCCGGTACTGGCCCGGTTCGTCGCTTTCGTGCGCAGCCAGTTGCCGGCGGCGGTCGAACTGCCCGCCGCAGCGGTGATTTGACGGTTTTAGCGGGGCCGTGCCAGGCCATCGGCGTGCGCCATGCACAATGCGAACCATGCTGATTCACCCGCAAATAGACCCGGTTGCCCTGCAACTGGGGCCTGTCGCCATCCATTGGTACGGTCTGACCTATCTGGCCGCGTTCGGCCTCTTCATCCTGCTGGGCACGCGGCGGCTGCAACACCCGCCGTTTTCTTCCATCGTCGGCGACTCGGCCTGGAGCCGGCGCGATGTCGAAGACATTCTGTTCCTGGGCGTGATCGGTGTCGTGCTCGGCGGGCGCCTGGGTTACTGCCTGTTCTACAAACCGGCGTACTACCTGGCGCATCCGCTGGAGATCTTCGCGGTCTGGCAAGGCGGCATGAGTTTTCATGGCGGGCTGATCGGGGTCATCGCAGCGATGGTCTGGTTTGCATGGTCGCGCAAGCGGCCGTTCTGGCAGGTTGCCGACTTCGTTGCGCCCTGTGTGCCGACCGGGCTGGCCGCGGGTCGGATCGGCAACTTCATCAATGGCGAATTGCCGGGACGGTTGAGCGATCCGGCTTTGCCCTGGGGCATGGTGTTTCGCGGCGCCGGCGATTTGCCGCGGCATCCGTCGCAGATCTACCAGTTCCTGCTCGAAGGCCTGCTGCTGTTCGTCTTGTTGTGGCTGTATGCGCGCAAGGAGCGCGCAAGCGGACAGGTCGCGGCGGTGTTTCTGATCGGTTACGGGGTTTTGCGCTTCATCGCCGAGTTCTTCCGCGAGCCCGACGAATTTCTCGGACTGCTGTCGATGGGCATGAGCATGGGCCAGTGGCTGTGTGTTCCGATGATTCTGGCCGGCATGGGACTTTGGTGGTGGGCCGGGAACCAGGCCACGGCGAACGCCCTACCGCAAGCGGCCGGAAAATCCGCAACGCGCCGACGCTAGATTTTCCGATAATTTCAAGATGACGACAAGCAGCTGGATCCGCGACAAGGTGGCACGTTTGATGCCACAACCTGCCACTGATGATGCGCCTGGCGGCGCCAAGCCGGCTGCCGCACGCAGTGGCCCGCGCGCGCTGGCGCAACGGCTCGATGGCGTGGTGCGCAAGGGTGACGAAGCCCTGTCTCCGCGCGAGTTGCGCCGCATTCTGGGTGAACTGGAGTCGGTGGTCGATCGCCGGATCAGCGAGGTCGAGGCGGCGCGGCGTGCCAGCGAGATCGCGCGCGGTTATGCCCAGGCCTCCGTGCCCGAGCGCATGGACTACCTGCGGCTGCTGAGCGAGCGTTTTGCGCACGATCCGGCGGTTGTGCAGGCCGCGCGGACGCAATACGAGGCCTCACAGGGCAGCGCCGAACACGGCCAGGCCGAGTTGCGCCTGCGCCAGGCACTGGAGTCCCCACGCTCACGCCTGCTGCAGCGTTTTGCCGGGTTTCCGAAAGGCATGCGGTTTCTGGTGGATCTGCGTGCCGAGATCCTGCCGTTGCTGCGTGCCGAAAAATGGCTGGTGCCGATCGACACCGAACTCGAGAGCCTGTTCTCGAGCTGGTTCGACGTGGCCTTCCTGGAGTTGCGTCGCATCAGCTGGGACTCACCGGCCTCGCTGGTCGAGAAGCTGATCAAGTACGAGGCCGTGCATGCAATCCGCGGCTGGGCCGACGTGAAGAATCGGCTGGACAGTGACCGCCGTTGTTATGGCTTTTTTCATGCCCGCATGCCGGACGAGCCGCTGATCTTCGTCGAGGTGGCCTTGCTCGACCAGATGGCCGACAGCATGGCGCCGCTGCTCGACGAGGCGGCCACGGCGTCCGACCTGGGCAAGGCGACGACGGCCATCTTCTATTCCATCAGCAACACGCAGCCCGGCCTGCGTGGCGTGAGCTTCGGCGATTCGCTGATCAAGACCGTGGTCGAGGCTTTGCAGGCGGAGTTCCCCAAGCTCAGGCGGTTCGCGACCCTGTCGCCGATTCCAGGCTTGCGCGCATGGCTGACCCGCAATACCGGCAAACTGCTGGACAAGACCCCAACCAAGCAACGCCAGCAACTGGCCCAGGCGCTGGCACTCGAGGAGGTGACGGCCGACGCATTGTTGGCGGCCTTTGATGCGCCGCTCGAACTGGGCGAGAAGTCACCGCTGCGAAAATTGCTGCTGCAGGCCGCCGCGAGATACCTGACCGAAATGGGCAAGGGCGAGCGGCCGGTCGATCCGGTCGCACGATTTCATCTGGGCAACGGTGCCCGTATCGAGCGCCTGAACTGGGCCGCCGACACCTCGGCCAAAGGGCTCAAACAGTCGTGCGCGCTGATGGTGAATTACCTGTACGACCTCAAGCGGCTGGACCGGCATCGCGCGCAGATGGCGCAGGGCAAGATTCCAGTGTCGGCCGAGGTCGAGGGCCTGCTGCCATGATCCGGGCGGGCCAGGGCGAGCTGCAGGGTGGGCCGAATTGGGGCAAGCTCGGGTGACCACTGGCGTGCCGGACGACCCCGCGATGCCCGCGTTGGGGCAGGTTCTGGTCGCGTTGGACGGGGCCTTGGCCACGGTCACTTTGCGCCAGGACGGAAAGTTCAACGCGATGTCGCGCGCGATGTGGCGCGCGTTGCGCGACGCCTTTGTCTCGCTGCCAACTCACGAAGCGATTCGCTGCGTCGTGGTGCGTGGGAACGGAGGCCATTTTTGCGCCGGTGGTGACATTTCCGAATACGTGTCGTTCCGATTCGATCGCGCCAGCTTGAGAAGTTTTCACGAGCGTGAAGTCTGGGCTGCCTTGCAGGCCATGCTGGACTGCGACATCCCGATCGTGGCCGGCATCGATGGCAACTGCATGGGCGCCGGGCTGGAGATCGCCAGTTGTTGCGACATCCGCGTCGCCACTGCCGGCGCACGCTTCGGCGCGCCGATTGCACGCCTGGGTTTTCCGATGGCGCCGCGCGAACTCGATCTCGTGATGCGTGCGGTCGGTCCGGTTGTGGCGCGCCAGTTCCTGCTCGAAGCCGATGTACTGGACGCCCAACGCATGCACGCGCTCGGTTTCCTGACACGGGTCGTCGACGATGCCGAGCTTGAGGCCCAGCTGCAGCAGACGCAACAACGCATCTGCGCGCTGGCACCACAGGCCGCCCGCATGAACAAACGCAGCATCCGCGCCCTGCAGTTCGCGCAGCCGGGTCAAGCGCCAGTCGGCGGTGGAGCCGCCTCCACGGACCAACCCGTACTCGATCGCCTGGCCGCGACAGCCTATGACTATGCCGATTCGCCCGAGCACCGCGAAGGCATCGGTGCCTTTCTTGCCAAACGCCGGCCGCAGTTCTGAGCGGTCATTTGTTCATTTCAGATTCTGAACCGACACCATGCCAACCGCATCCACTCTGCCAGCCTCCGAACGCAATCTGTTTGTTGCATTGCGCGCGGCTTTTCCAGACGACCTTGACCAGACAGCGATCGAGACCGACAGTGGTTTGTTTTACAGCTGGCGCGATCTCGAGCGCGCCACCGCGATGCTGGCCAACCTGCTGGACAGCCTGGACCTGCCGCCGGCCTCGCGCATCGCGGTGCAGGTCGAGAAGTCGGTCGAGGCAGCCATGCTGTACCTGGCGACACTGCGCGCCGGCCACGTGTTTCTGCCGCTCAATACCGCCTACCAGAGTGGCGAGATGGCGTATTTCATCGGCGACGCGCAGCCTGCTGTCGTGGTGTGTACGTCGCGCAACTTCGGCTGGGTCAGCCAGATGGCCTTCACGGCCGGCACGGCCCATGTGTTCACGCTCGATGGCGATCGCACCGGCTCGCTGCTGCAGCGCGCGGCCTCGTGCAGCGACCAGCATGCGGTGGCCGCATGCGGTGGCGACGATCTGGCGGCGATTTTGTATACCAGCGGAACCACCGGTCGCAGCAAGGGCGCCATGCTCAGCCACACCAACCTGCTGAGCAATGCACGGGTGCTCAAGGACTACTGGGGCTGGCGTTCGCCGGCGCAAGGTGGCGACGTGCTGATCCATGCGCTGCCGATCTTTCACGTGCACGGTCTTTTCGTGGCCTTGCATGGCGCACTGCTGAGCGGCAGTCCGATGTTGTGGCAGTCCCGGTTCGACCCGACATGGGTGGTGCAGAACCTGCCGCGGGCCACGGTATTCATGGGCGTGCCGACGCTGTATGTGCGCATGCTGGCCGAATCTGGCTTGAACCCGCAAAAGTGTCGCAACATGCGCCTGTTCATCTCCGGTTCGGCACCCATGCTGCTCGACACCTTCACACAATGGCAGCAACGCACAGGCCACACGATCCTGGAGCGTTATGGCATGTCGGAGACAGCCATGCTGACGTCCAATCCCTGCGATCCCGCGCTGGGCGAGCGTCGCGGCGGCACCGTCGGTTTTCCGCTGCCGGGTGTGGATTTGCGCGTGCAGGACGAGCAGGGCGCTGCGCTGGCACAGGGCGAGATTGGCGGCATCCAGGTGCGTGGCCCGAATGTGTTCAAGGGCTATTGGCATATGCCCGAAAAGACCCGCGACGAATTCACCACCGATGGATTCTTCAAAACCGGGGACGTCGGCCGCATCGATGCTGACGGCTATGTGAGCATCGTCGGGCGCAGCAAGGATCTGATCATCAGTGGCGGCTACAACGTGTACCCGGCCGAGGTCGAGAGTTTTGTCAACGACTTGCCGGGCGTTGCCGAAAGCGCCCTGGTCGGTATACCGCACCTGGACTTCGGCGAGGTCGGCGTGCTGGTGGTTACCTGCCGCGAAGGCGAGCCGCTGGATCCGCAGCAGATCATCGCCGCGACCAAGGCCAAGCTGGCCAACTTCAAGGTGCCCAAGCAGTGTTTTGTAGTCGATGCCTTGCCCCGCAATGCGATGGGCAAGGTACAGAAGAACCTGCTACGCGAGCAGTATCGCGGGCTGTTCGGCGGAACCTGAGGGGCATCGCGCCGCCGCCGACGCGTCTGGGTACACAGGCCGCGGCACGGCCTGGCGCGTCAGCGCAGCACCAGTACCGGAATGTGCGAGTGCGTCAGCACGAGCTGGGTTTCGCTGCCCAGCAGCAGGCGTTTGATGCCGCGCCGACCGTGTGATGCCATGACGATCAGGTCGCACTTGTGTTTTTTGGCCGCGGCGATCACCGCCTCGGACACCAGATCGGACTTGGCCGTGATGCCCTTGGCCTTGACGCCCTTGGCCATGGCCGATTTCTTCACCGCATCGACCACGGCCTGGGCGGTGTCAGCCCATTGCTTCTCGATGCGTGCAATTTCGCCCGCTTGTACCGCCATGCCACCCTCGAAATAGGTCATCGGATAACGGGCGACGACCTTGAGCGCCACCAGCTCGGCGCCGCACAGGCTAGCCAGGGCGATAGCGCTGGACACCGCCTTGCGGGACAGGTTGGAGCCATCTGTGGCGACAAGAATACGCTGGTACATGGGGAGCTCCTTGGGGTGTTTTGATGATTGAAGGATAGGCCGCAATTGCTGCTGCGTCTTGATTCAGATCAAGAGAGTTTGGCATTTGTCCGGTAAGCTTGCGAGCATGTCCGGAGCCACACTGGCCGCAGAAGCCCTTTCGCATGAACCGTTGCTGGCGCCGGAGGTCCGACGCGCCACCGGCGTGGTCGATCCGGTGCGCGAAGACGTGGCTGCGGTGATCGATGACCCGCAGGAGTGGGCTGCCTTCAGCCGACCCAGTACGCGCGCGCAAGGGCTGGTCGAGTCAAGCGTCATGATCGACGGCATCACCTGCTCGGCATGTGCCGTGACGATCGAGAAGGTTCTGTGCGCCTTGCCAGGTGTGCAGTGGGCCGACGTCAGTGCAGCCAGTCGCCGCGCCACCGTGTTGTGGTCGCCGAATCAGGTACTGCCCTCGCAATGGATGGGCGAGATCCGCAAGGCCGGCTATCTGCCGCTGCCGGCCAATGACAGCAGCGCCCGCGCTGCGCGACTGCAGGAAAGCCGCACCATGCTGTGGCGCTGGCTGGTGGCCGGGCTGTGCATGATGCAGGTGATGATGTATGCCTACCCGGCGTATGTGGCCTTGCCCGGTGACCTGAGCGCCGAGTCCGAGCATCTGCTGCGCTGGGCCTCCTGGGTGCTGACGCTGCCCGTTATATTGTTTTCCTGTGGACCTTTTTTTCGCAGCGCGCTGCGCGACCTGACGCAGCGGCGCATCAGCATGGATCTGCCGGTGGCCATCGCATTGGTCATCACCTTTGGTGTCAGCACCGCCGGTACTTTCGAGCCGCAAGGCATCTTCGGGCGCGAGGTGTTCTTCGACTCGTTGACGATGTTCGTGTTTTTCTTGCTGACCGGGCGCTGGCTCGAATTGCGCCTGCGCGACCGCACAGCGGGTGCCCTCGAGGCGATGGTGAACCGCATGCCGGAGGCCGTGCATCGGCGCACCGCGGATGGCAACTTTGAGGCCGTTGCCGCGCGCCGCCTGGTCGTGGGCGACGTGGTGCGTGTGTTGCCCGGCGAGGCGATCGCCGCCGACGGTGTCATTGTGTCGGGAGAGTCGACGGTGGACCAGTCGCTGCTGACCGGTGAGTCCCGCCCGGTCGCACGGTCTGTCGGTTCGCGCGTGGTGGCCGGCAGCTACAACCTCACAGGCACGATTGCGTTCCAGGTCGAGCAGACCGGCGAGCAGACCCAGTTCGCAGCCATCGTGGCGCTGGTGCACAGCGCAGCCACGGCCCGGCCACGTCTGGCGCAACTGGCCGACCGGATTGCCAAACCGTTTCTTGTCGTCGTGCTGCTGGCGGCGTTGGGCGCCGCGTTGTACTGGTGGCCGCAAGGCGAGGGCCATGCTCTGATGGTGGCGGTGGCGGTGTTGATCGTCACCTGTCCCTGCGCCTTGTCGTTGGCAACGCCGACGTCGATGCTTGCCGGCGCAGGCAGCCTGGCCCGTGCCGGCGTCATGGTGCGCAGGTTACAGGCGTTGGAGGCGCTGTCCCATGTCGACACCGTGGTTTTCGACAAGACCGGCACCCTGACCGACGACCGGCAAGCTGTGGCGTCGGTGCGTGTGCGCGACGGCCTGGATGTGCCGCAGGCGCTGGCGTTGGCTGCCTCCCTGGCGCGCCAGTCGCTGCATCCGGTCTCACGTGCCATCGTGTCCGCAGCCTGCGCTGCCGACCCTGCCGCAGAATTGTCCGGTGGCGTAGTACACGACCTGCGCGAGCAGGCCGGCCAGGGTCTTTCGGCTCTGGTGGGATGCGCCGACGGCGCCGTTGCCCCCTCGCGGCTGCGCCTGGGCAGTGCCGCTTTTTGTGGTCATCCGGTGCACGACGATGCGCCGGATGACGAAATCGGGCAGACCCATCTGTGCGACGACAACGGTTGGCTGGCCAGTTTCACGCTCACCCAAGCCCTGCGCGAGGATGCCGCAATGGCGGTTTGCGCCTTGAAGCAACAGGGCATCGCGGTGCACATGTTGTCGGGCGACCGGCGGGAGACGGCGGAGCAGACCGCCCGGGCGCTGGGCATGACGTCGGTGCAGGCCCAGTGCACGCCTGACGCCAAGCTGCAGTTCCTGCGTGCGCAGCAGGCGGCCGGTCATCGGGTCGCCATGGTGGGCGACGGTTTGAACGATGCACCGGTGCTGGCGGGTGCCGACGTCTCGTTCGCGATGGGACGCGCCACGCCCTTGGCGCAGTCGCAGGCCGACTTCGTCGTGCTCGGCGGCCAGCTCATGCGGGTGGTGCAGAGTGTGCGGCTGGCCCGGCGCACGATGGGCGTCGTGCGCCAGAATCTGGCGTGGGCGCTGGCCTATAACCTGGCTTGCATTCCGTTGGCGGTGGTGGGCTGGATCCCGGCCTGGCTGGCGGGCCTGGGCATGGCCGCCAGTTCGCTGCTGGTGGTCATGAACGCCTTGCGCCTGGCCGGCGACATGACGCAGGAGCGCTGACCATGGATATCCTTTATCTGCTGATCCCTTTGTCGGTGGTGCTGGTGTTTTTCATCCTGGCTGGCCTGTGGTGGGCGATATATCGGGGCCAGTTCGACGATATCGAGCGCGAGGGGGAGCGAATTCTTGAAGACCTCTGAGAAAAGTTACGCGCATTTGATGTTGGTCAACCCGGCCTAGGGTTTGCAATAGGAAACTTGACCTGAACCCAATCTGGAAGACTTGAACATGCAATCAACCAATGCGAAGGCCTCCGCATACAACGACACGGTCGTGCGCCAATTTGCCATCATGACCGTGGTCTGGGGCGTGGTGGGCATGCTGGTGGGCGTAATCATCGCTGCGCAACTGACCTGGCCAGAGCTCAATTTCGGCATTTCATGGCTCAGTTACGGTCGTCTCAGGCCTTTGCACACCAATGCGGTGATCTTCGCGTTTGGTGGCTGCGGCCTGTTTGCTGCGGCCTATTACATGGTGCAACGCACCTGTCACGTGCGCCTGTTCGGCGACAAGCTGGCGGCGTTCACGTTCTGGGGCTGGCAAGTGGTCATCCTGGCCGCGGCCATTTCCTTGCCCCTGGGTTACACGCAAGGCAAGGAATACGCCGAGCTGGAGTGGCCGATCGACATCCTGATCGCGCTGGTCTGGGTTTCCTTTGCGGTGGTGTTCTTCGGCACGATCGGCAAGCGCCGGGTGCGCCACATTTATGTGGCCAACTGGTTCTTTGGTGCCTTCATTCTGGCAGTGGCCATGTTGCACATCGTCAACAGCGCGGCCATTCCGGCGGGCTGGATGAAGTCGTATTCGGCCTATGCCGGTGTGCAGGACGCGATGGTGCAGTGGTGGTACGGCCACAACGCGGTCGGTTTCTTCCTGACGGCTGGTTTCCTGGGCATGATGTATTACTTCATTCCCAAGCAGGCGGAGCGTCCGGTTTACAGCTATCGCCTGTCGATCGTGCACTTCTGGGCGCTGATCTTCACCTACATGTGGGCCGGCCCGCACCACCTGCACTACACCGCGCTGCCGGACTGGACGCAATCGGTGGGCATGGTGTTCTCGCTGATCCTGCTGGCGCCGAGCTGGGGCGGCATGATCAACGGCATCATGACCTTGTCCGGTGCCTGGCACAAGCTGCGTGACGATCCCATCCTGCGTTTCCTGATCGTCTCGCTGTCGTTCTACGGCATGAGCACGTTCGAAGGCCCGATGATGTCGATCAAGACCGTCAATGCGCTCTCGCATTACACCGACTGGACCATTGGCCACGTGCACTCGGGCGCCCTGGGCTGGGTCGGCCTGGTCACGATGGGCAGCATGTACTACCTGATCCCGCGCCTGTTCGGCCAAAAGCAGATGTACAGCGTCAAAGCTATCGAGATCCATTTCTGGACCGCGACCATCGGCATCGTGATCTATATCGCGGCGATGTGGATTGCCGGAGTGATGCAGGGCCTGATGTGGCGCGCCATCAATCCGGACGGCACCTTGACCTATACGTTTGTCGAGTCGGTGAAAGCCACATTCCCGTTCTATTTCCTGCGCCTGATGGGGGGCCTGCTGTATTTTGGCGGCATGGTGGTGATGCTCTGGAACGTGTGGAAAACCGCAACACTCGGCAAGGCTGTGACCGTGACCATTCCCAACGCCGCCGCGCACGCCTGAGAAAGAACCATCATGGCCGACAAAGATTCCAAAACCACCTGGTTGTCCCACGAGCGGGTCGAGACCAACAACTTCCTGATGATCGTGCTGATCCTGATCGTGCTGTCGATCGGCGGCCTGGTCGAGATCGTGCCGCTGTTCTTCCAGAAGTCGACGACCGAGCCGATCAAGGGGGTCGAGCCCTATGCACCCTTGCAACTGGCCGGGCGCGACATCTACGTCCGTGAAGGCTGCTACAACTGCCATTCGCAGATGATCCGGCCGTTCCGCTCGGAGACTTTGCGTTATGGCCACTATTCGGTGGCTGGCGAGTCGGTATACGACCATCCGTTCCAGTGGGGCAGCAAGCGCACCGGCCCCGATCTGGCCCGAGTTGGCGGCAAATACAACGATGAGTGGCATCGCATCCACCTGATCAATCCGCGCGATCTGGTGCCGGAATCCAACATGCCGGCTTACCCCTGGCTCGAAAAGACGCCGGTGGACGCCGCGTCACTGCCGGCGCACATGCGCGCCTTGCGTACCGTCGGTGTTCCGTACACCGACGCGCAGATCGCGCAAGCTGTCGATGACGTCAAGGGCAAGACCGAATTGGACGCCACCATCGCCTATCTGCAGATGCTGGGCCTGGCGCTCAAATAAGGCGGGAGAACATCATGGATATCAATACATTGCGCTCCATCTCCACCGTTGCGGCGTTGGTGGTTTTCCTGGGCATCGTCTGGTGGGCCTGGTCGAAGAACCGCAAGAACGATTTCGACGAGGCAGCCCGCTTACCCTTCGAACAAGACTGACGCATTGCACGAGGAACTAGCATGAGTGATTTCACCAACGACTTCTGGCCGATCTTTATCACCGCGGTCACGCTGGTCGGCATCGTCGCATGTCTGATGCTGCTGTGGTTCAGTGGCAAGGCTGAGGCGATGACGGCACATGACAACACCACCGGCCATGTCTGGGACGGCGACCTGCGCGAGATGAACAATCCGCTGCCGCGCTGGTGGGTCTGGCTGTTCATCATCACGGTGATCTTTTCGCTGGTCTATCTGGCGCTGTACCCGGGCCTGGGCACGTATGCCGGAACGCTCAAATGGTCCTCCACCGGTCAGCATGCCGCCGAGATGAAAAAGGGCGAAGAAGAGATCGCGCCGCTGTACGCCCGCTTTGCAGAGATGAAGACGGAAGATATTGCCAAGGATCCACAGGCCATGGCCATTGGCGAACGCCTTTTCATGAACAACTGTTCGCAGTGCCATGGCTCGGACGCGCGGGGCAGCAAAGGCTTCCCGAATCTGACCGATGGCGACTGGATGTATGGCGGTTCGCCGGAAAAAATTGGCGAAACCCTGTCTGCGGGACGCATCGGCAATATGCCGGCACTGGGCGCTGCGCTCGGCACCGCGGACGACGTGAAGAATGTGGCGCAATACGTGCTGAGCCTGTCAGGCAGTCCGCATGATTCGCTCAAGGCCGCACTGGGCAAAGGCAAGTTCGGTGTCTGCGCCGCCTGCCATGGCAATGACGGCAAGGGCAACCACGCCATGGGCGCGCCCAACCTGACCGACAACATCTGGCTGCATGGCTACGGCGAGGCCACGATCATTGCGATGATCAATAACGGCAAGGTCAATCAGATGCCGGCCCAGTCCGACAAGTTCAGCGAGCCGCAGCGCAAGGTGCTGGCCTCGTATGTCTGGGGTCTGTCGAACAAGGCCACCACGCTCGCGAACTGACCACAGGATCTGCCACTTTGAGTACCGTCAAGCGTCCGTCCGGCAGGGTCATCCCGATCGTACCGTCTGGCGAACCTGCCGAACCTGCCGGGGTCGACGCGGCCATCGCCGCCGACCCGGTGATGGTGTCGCTGTACGAGGCGCACAAGAAGATCTACCCGCGCAGTGTCTCTGGCCTGTTTTCGAACTGGCGCTGGGCCATGGTCTGGCTGACCCAGCTCGTGTTCTACGGCCTGCCGTGGCTGGACTGGGGCCAGCGCCAGGCGGTGCTGTTTGACCTGGGCGCGCGGCGTTTTTACATCTTCAATCTGGTTCTGTACCCGCAGGACTTCATCTATCTCACCGGAATCCTGGTGATTTCGGCGCTATCGCTGTTCCTGTTCACCGCGGTGGCCGGGCGGCTGTGGTGCGGCTATGCCTGCCCGCAGACGGTCTATACCGAAATTTTTCTGTGGATAGAGAAGAAGTTCGAAGGCGACCGCTCGGCGCGGATGCGCCGTGACGCGGCGGGCCTGTCGATGGACATGTTCGTGCGCAAGGGCGGCAAGCACCTGGCCTGGCTGGCCGTGGCGTTCTGGACCGGATTCACTTTTGTCGGCTATTTCACGCCCGTCCACGAGTTGGGGGGCGAACTGATCGCCCTGCACATGTCGTCGTGGGAGGTGTTCTGGACCATCTTCTACGGCTTTGCGACGTACGGCAATGCCGGGTTCATGCGCGAGCAGGTCTGCAAGCACATGTGCCCGTATGCGCGGTTCCAGAGTGCGATGTTCGATCGCGACACGCTGATCGTCACCTATGACGAGAATCGCGGCGAGCCGCGTGGAGCGCGCTCACGCAAGGCCGACCTGACGACGCTCAGCCTGGGCGCCTGCGTCGACTGCACCTTGTGCGTGCAGGTCTGTCCGACGGGCATCGACATCCGAGACGGCCTGCAATATGAGTGCATCGGTTGCGGCGCCTGTGCCGATGTGTGCGACACGGTGATGGACAAGATGGGTTATGCACGCGGCCTGGTCAAGTATTCGACGCAAAACGGCGTTGACCAGAACTGGACCAGCCGGCAGATCCTGCGTCATGTGGCGCGCCCACGGGTGCTGGTGTATTCGGCGATTCTGCTGGCCGTTGTACTGGCCATGGGCATCAGTCTGGCGCTGCGCACGCCTTTCAAGGTGGACGTGGTGCGCGACCGCGGTTCGCTGGCGCGTATCGTCTCCGCTGGCAAGATCGAGAATGTCTACCGCCTGCAGATCATGAACGCAACCGAGTCGGCGCAGCGCTACCGCATTGGCGTGTCCGGGCTCGAGGGTGTGACGGTCGGGTCCGAGAATGAGTTCGCGGTCGATGCGACGCAATCGCGCTGGATTGCGGTGCGGGTGCAGTTGCCCTATGAGGGTGCGGTCCCTGGGTCGCACGGCATCATGTTTGATATCAGCGCCCTGGACCAGGCGCAACAGGTCCGCGAGAAGGCCGTTTTTCTGGTTCCCCGTTAAGGAGTTCGCTTCCCCATGACTGCCGCTGCCCAACCCGTGTCGCAACCCTGGTGGAAATACGGCCATGTCTGGATGGTCATCGCCGGCCCCGCCATCGTCGTGGTGGCCGGTTTCTTCACGCTGTACCTGGCGCTGCGTTATCCCGATCCGGTGATCGACCAGGACTACTACCGCAAGGGCTTGGAGATCAACAAGACGCTGGTCAATCCGGCCGCCAGCCTGGCACCTGCAGTGCAAGGCCGCAATCATGCACAGACCGGTGTTCCCGTCGTGCCCGCACCGGCCCCGGCTGTGGCCAAACCCTGACGCCGGCCGCGGAGCAGGACCGGGTCATGTGGAACAAGCGACTGATGTGGGTGCTCTGGCCCGCCTTTCTGGTGGCCGGTTTGCTTGAGATGCTGGTGTTTGCGCTGGTGGATCCGCAGGATCTGCACTGGGCTGGACAGGCTTTGCCGCTGTCCAGTCAAGGCATTTACACGCTGGCATTTTTCGTATTCTGGGCGCTGGCCGCCGTGGCCTGCGGCCTGACCGCGATGCTCGCGATGACGCCGGCGGAAGTCAACCACCCCGAAGACGTCGGTCAGTAAGTGAGCAGTCCGTGCCGACTCTCACGGCGCCGGGGGCCTTGCTCAGCAGGCGCGGAAAACACCCCTGAAGAGCCGGATCTTGCCTTCCCGGACACAGCGCGTCGCGTTTTCGGCTTTTTGCGCGAGGTTGTCCACGTACACGGAAAGGCTGAGTGGAGCCTGGGGCTCGGCTTCCGGCGTCCCTGGCAAAGGTGCTGGCAGCGCGGCATCGCTGACATCCTCGAAGTAGTCGACCACGAAACCGGATTGCGTCAGAAGTTCATGCATCTCGACAGACGAAACCAGAAGATTGTCGGCAGGACTTGTGGCCCATGGCAGCGGAAAGTCGCTGGCGACACCCTGACCAGCCACCATCTCCTGAAAGGCCAGTCTGCCATCAGGCTTGAGCACACGTCGAATTTCCCGATATAGCCCGGCTTTGTCTGCGATATTCATGCCGACGTTCTGCATCCATGCGACATCGAACGAAGCATCGAAAAACGGCATTGCCAGCGCGCTGCCCTGGTGGACCCGAACCTGACGCTCAAGGCCGGTTAGCCGATTGAGTAGCTCTGCGGCGCGGCAATAATCGGACGACATGTCGATGCAGTCGATCTGACAACCTGGCCAAGCAGCCAGCATACGTGCCGGGCCGGCGAGGCCGGCGCCAATATCGAGGACCGTGTCTTGGGCTCGAATCTGCGACAGTTCTCGCAAGACCAGGGACGCCCGGAAACCACCGGTATGGAAATGATCCAGCGCGCCCAGCGCCGCGGGTGACAAGGGTTGGTCGAGGTCCAGTCCGGCGGCCCGCAAGGCGGACAGGATTCTGGCGTCGATGTCCTGTGCGGAATAGTGTGCGTCCAGGTCAGCCATGAGAATTCCTTATGTGGATACGGTCAGTTCAGTGCTCATCCAGCGGCCTTTGCCAACGCCTGATCGATAGCCGGCAGCGCCCAGCCCAGGCCAGCCGAAACCGCCATTGTCCGAACCGCTGCCAGTTGCGGCACGCCGGCGTCGTGCGTTTGGCTGTTTGCCGCGTCGCGTAGCGCGCGGTAGCGCTCGACCAGCAACAAGGCCCAGGGCAGAGGTTGGGCGCGGACAAACGTCTCCAGCGCCTGAGCATACCGTGAGCCCCGCTCCCAGTCGGCTGCTGCGGCACAGGCCTCGATAGCGTCCCGGTAGAACCAGAGATGGCAATGTGACAGGCAAGGCCCCTGCAATAGCGCCTCGCCTTCCTGCAAGGCCAATGCGCGTTCGTTTGCATCGTCTACGATCCGTGCGCGTCGTCCAAACAGCGCCGCACCAACGAACCCCATGCCGGTTTCGCGCGCCAGGGCGAGGGCAAGGTCCAGTCTCTGCCGGGCCTCGTCGCGCGACGGCCTTGCTGCAAGCGCAGTTCGGCAATACAGTACAGATTCAAGGATTCGAAACGTCGCGATCCTGTGGTTCGCGCCAAGGACAGGCCGGCATCGAGCGCGGGTTCAGCCTCCTCGATCCGACCCGACTCGGTCAGGAGTAGCGCGGACTTTGCTGCGCGAAGACCTGCACCTGAAGTCCACCCACTTGCCGCGCCTGCTCCACGGCACGACGAACCTCCTGCACCGCCCCGTCGAGCCGGTTCAGGTACCACATGCAGTGGCGCAGAGATCAGCGTTTCGCCGTCAGCTGCCAGCGCATCGAGCCGCGCCGCAAGATTGACGGTGTCGCCGGTGACCGAGTATTTGGAGGACGCGCCGCTGCCGATCCGCGCCGCAACCACCTCGCCACTGGCCAGACCGATGTGCAGGCGCAGTGGTTGACCGTCGCAATCGTGCAAAGTTGCAGCCGTCTTGTGCATGTCGAGCGCGCATCGCACGGCGCGTTCGGCGTCGTTGCCATGCGCTATTGGCGCACCGAAGACCGCCATGATGGCGTCTCCGATCCGGTCGATCACCGTACCGCCGTAGCTGTCTACCCGCTGTTCCATTGCCGCCAAAAAGCACGTCAGCATGGCTTGGACCTGCTCGGCGTCACTGCGGGCACAAAGTGCTGTGTAGCCCGATATGTCGGCAAACAACACCGTGGCCTGGCGGCGCTCGCCAACTGCAGTAACGGCTGCATTCGAAGTGTCGGCGGATGCCAAGTTTTGAACCTGACAACGTGAACACTTCATGGAGGCCCCGAGTTTCTGGCGAGGTCAGTTTACGCGATCAGATCAGCATGGCGCGAGCGGCCAGGCGCGCCGCCAGCCGATGGCCGCAAACAGCTCCATTGGGAGGCGGACTGAGACTACAACGCCTGACGCGGCGGCCTTTGTACCTGGTCGCTGCCTCTGAGCAAGCTTGGCATCAACGATGTGCGCGGGTGTCAAATCCTAGTTGCACACTTGCGGATTCACCAACTGCTTGAGCGCGTCGGCATTGACGATGCGCACATGGCGCTGCTTGACCTCGACAATGCCTTCCTCGACGAACTTGGAGAAGGTGCGGCTCACGGTCTCCAGTTTCAGGCCCAGATAGCTGCCGATCTCTTCGCGTGTCATGCGCAGCACCAGTTCCGACTGCGAGAAGCCGCGTGCGTGCAGACGCTGGACCAGATTGAGCAGGAAGGCGGCGAGACGTTCTTCGGCCCGCATGCTGCCGAGCAGCAGCATGACGCCGTGCTCGCGCACGATCTCGCGGCTCATGATCTTGTGCACATGGCGCTGCAGGCCGGGGATTTCCGTGGAGAGTTCCTCGATGCGCTCGAACGGCAGCAGGCAGACGTCAGCGTCCTCGAGTGCGATGGCATCGCAGGTATGGCGGTCATTGACGATTCCGTCCAGGCCCATTACTTCTCCGGCCATCTGAAAGCCGGTGACCTGATCGCGCCCGTCTTCGGAGGTGATACAGGTCTTGAAAAAGCCGGTACGGATCGCGTACAGATTGACGAACGGGTCGCCATTGCGAAAAAGGCTGGAGCCGCGCTTGATGCGCCGGCGACTGGCCACAAGATCGTCGACACGGTCGAGCTCTTCCTGGCTCAGGCCCAGCGGCATGCATAGCTCGCGCAGATTGCAGTTCGAGCAGGCGATACGGATGCTGTGGCCGGTGATCGGCACGATCGGGGTCACGGGGTGGGTGTCCTGGCTGTGGGACGCTGTGTGCATGGTAGTTGCTCCTGACATGAATCAATTGTGCGCTCTTGGCAGTCATTCCTGCTTGATACATGTCAAGACGATGGTTGGCGCCCTGGGGCATAGTGGCGCGACTTGCAGGATCTTTATATGTCAATCACCGCCCATGAACCCGTTTCCCCGGAATTGTTGCGCAAGTTCGATGTGTCCGGGCCGCGCTATACATCCTATCCAACTGCCGATCGTTTCGTGGAGGCTTTTACTGCCGACGATTACGCGCAGGCATTGACCCAGCGGCGCAGCGGCGCAGCGGCGCTGGCATTGCCGTTGTCCCTGTACGCGCATGTGCCGTTTTGCGAGTCGCTGTGTTATTACTGCGCCTGCAACAAGATCATCACGCGCCACCATGAAAGGGCCAAGCCCTACCTGGAGTACCTCGAGCGCGAGGTGGCCTTGCATACGGCGCTGCTCGGGACCCAGCAAAAGGTCACGCAATTGCATCTGGGCGGTGGCAGCCCGACATTCCTGAGCGACGACGAACTGCGCGGCCTGATGGACATGTTGCGCAAGCATTTCCAGTTGGTGCCCGGTGGCGAGTACGCGATCGAAGTCGATCCGCGCACGGTTGACGCGGGCCGCCTTGGGGCACTGGCGGACATGGGTTTCAACCGCCTGAGTTTTGGCGTGCAGGACTTCGACCCGGCGGTTCAAAAGGCGGTCCACCGTGTGCAACCGGCCGAGCAGGTGTTTGCATTGGTGCAGGCCGCCCGCGCGCGTGGATTCGAGTCGATCAACGTCGACCTGATCTATGGGCTTCCCCAACAGACGCCGGCATCGTTCGATCGCACGCTGGAGCAGGTGGTCGAACTGCGGCCCGACCGGATCGCCTTGTATGGCTATGCGCACCTGCCCGAGCGCTTCAAGCCGCAGCGGCGTATCGCGACGGCGCACCTGCCCGACGCCAGTGGCAAGGTCAGCATGCTGGCGCGCTCACTGGCAGCGTTGATGGCGGCCGGTTATGTGTATGTCGGCATGGACCATTTCGCCTTGCCCGACGATCCGCTGGCCGTGGCCAAGCGCCAGGGGCGGCTGCATCGCAATTTCCAGGGCTACAGCACCCAGCCCGACCACGATTTGATCGCATTGGGTGTGTCGTCGATCGGCCGTGTGGGCGCAACCTACAGCCAGAATGCCAAGACCCTGCCGGAGTATTACGACGCGCTCGATCACGGTCGCTTCCCGGTGGTGCGGGGCCTGGCCTTGTCGCGTGACGATCTGATCCGCCGGGCCGTGATCATGGCGCTGATGTGCCAGGGCCAATGTCTGTACGAGTCGATCGACTTGGCCTACCTGATCGATTTCAAGCGCTATTTCGCCGGCGAACTCGAGGTCTTGCAGTCGATGCAGGACAGCGGCATGGTGCTGCTCGACGACAGCGGCATTCAGGTCACCGCGATGGGCTGGTACTTCGTGCGGGCCGTGGCCATGGTGTTCGACCGCTATCTGCAGACCGACCGTAATCGCGCACGCTTTTCCCGCATCATTTAAGCTCGCTGGATGCAGAGTTCCCTGGCCGTGACGGCCTTGTTGATGGGTCTGGTCGGCGGTCCGCATTGTGTGGCCATGTGTGGCGCCGCCTGTGCCGGCATCGGCCAGGCCGCGGGCACCAAGAGCACCCGTGCCATGTGGACCTTCCAGGCGGGCCGGGTGTTGGGCTACGCCATGCTCGGCGCACTGGCCGCGGCATCGATGCAAGGGGTCGGCTGGCTCAGCGTGCAATCTGCCGCCATCCGTCCGATCTGGACCCTGTTCCATGTCGCGGCCCTGGTGCTGGGGCTGGTGTTGCTGCTCAATGCCCGCCAGCCGGTCTGGCTCGAAGGGGCGGGCAAGGCACTGTGGATACGGGTGCGTTCCTGGGTGGGCAAAGGCCACGGCGGCGCGCCGTTGCTGCTGGGGACGGTCTGGGCTTTGCTGCCCTGCGGCCTGCTGTATTCGGCCTTGCTGGTGGCAGCCATGAGTGCGCGGCCGCTCGACGGCGCGGCGGTGATGGCGCTGTTCGCCCTGGGCACAAGCGTGTCGATGATGGCCGGCCCGTGGTTGTGGCTGCGCCTGCGTGGTGCCGATTCGGGTCAGTGGGGTGTGCGTCTGGCCGGACTGGCGCTCGCGGCAAGTTCGGGCTGGGCCGTATGGATGGGGCTGTTCCACGACACCGCGCCGTGGTGCGTCAGCGCGTGAACCGAACACCGATGGCGAGATTTGCGCGCCGTCCGCGCGACGTCAGGGAGTCATGCTCCAGTTGATGGTCGACAGGTACCACAGGATCAAGGTCGGAATCACCACCGGCAACGACAGGGCGGCGAATGTCAGCGCCGTCAGCAGGAACGTACCCATGTCGTCGATCCAGAGCTTGAACAGCTCGATCAGGTCGACGTCCCAGAAATTTTGTTGTTTCATCGCGGACCCTTCGACACAACATCGCACCGAACGGATGCGACTTCTTCTCGCTTATACACCTTGTCGGGGTCCATGTGCAAAGCTGGCACGTGTGCCGGCGGGGTCACTGGGGAACCCTCCGCGCTGCGCGCTCCGGGATTCGCCTTGGGAGCGGCCCGGCGGCTCATGGGGCCGGGCAGAACGGCGGGGCGCGGCGCGGCATCCATCAGACGATATCGATCACGTGGATGGACAATTTGCCGGCTTTGCGGTCGGCGAAATAGTGCTCCAGGGTTTCCTTGACGGTGCGAAAGGCGATCTCGTCCCACGGTATCTCGGCTTCGCCGTAAAGCCGCGCCTCCATGGTCTCGTGGCCGGGATTCACATGGTCTGACAGCAGGCGCGCCGTGTAGAACAGGTGGACCTGACCGACCCGCGCCACGTTGAGCACCGAGAACAGTCCCTCCATTTCGAAATGGGCGCCGGCTTCTTCCACCGTTTCGCGCGCTGCACCTTCGGCCGTGGTTTCTTCCAGTTCCATGAAGCCGGCGGGCAGGGTCCATTTGCCCTTGCGCGGCTCGATATTGCGCTTGCACAGCAATACCTTGTCGCCCAGGTGTGGCACGGTGCCCACGACGTTCAGCGGGTTCTCGTAGTGGATGGTGCCGCATTGTGGGCACACCGCGCGCTCGCGGGTGTCACCGTCGTCCGGTACCCGGTAGACAACTGCCGAACCGCAACTGCGGCAATGTTTGATCTGGCCTTTGAGCACGGATTGCTTTCTGCGCGTCTGGCGTCAGACGATTTTCACGGTGATGCCTTGCAGACCCTGCACGTTGCCCACCAGCGTGTCGCCGGCCACAACCGCTGCCACACCTTCTGGCGTTCCGGTGAAGATCAGGTCCCCGGCTTGCAACTCCCAGGCGGCCGACAGATGTTCGATGGTTTCAGCGACGTTCCAGATCAGCTTGGAAATGCTGCTGTGCTGGCGTTGCTGGCCATTCACGTCGAGCCCGATGCTCGCCTCGTTGATACCCGCAACCTGATCCGCCGGGGTGATGGAGCCCATCGGCGCCGAGTGGTCGAACGCCTTGCCGATGCACCAGGGACGCCCCAGCTTCTTCATCTCGCCTTGCAGGTCACGCCGGGTCATGTCGAGTCCGACCGCGTAGCCGTAAATGTGCCGGTGTGCATCGGCCGCCGCGATGTTCTTGCCACCAGTGCCGATCGCGACCACGAGTTCGATTTCATGGTGCAGGTTCTTCGTCAGGCTGGGATAGGGCATGGACGCGGTTTCGCCCGGCGTCACCAGCACCAGCGCGTCGGCGGGCTTGAGAAAGAAGAAGGGCGGTTCACGGCCGGTGAAGCCCATCTCCTTGGCGTGTTCTTCGTAGTTGCGGCCTACGCAATAGATGCGGTGCACCGGAAAACGGACGTCCTGACCAAGCACAGGGACCGATACCGGCGCCGCCGGCGGAAACAGAAACTGCATGGGAACCTCGCAATAAATGATGTTGCGGCGCCGGGTGGCGCGCACAGGATGAAGAAATGCCGGTCGAGGCCGGGACTGTCTTATTCGGAGCGGGCGACCAGATCGAAATGCTCCACGTTCGGCGGGCTGGCGAAGAACGGGCCGACGATGGCGCGCCATTGCGTGAACAACTCGGACTGGCGAAACCCCACCGTATGGTCGTCCAGCGTTTCCCAGAAGATCTGCAGGATGTAGCGCTCGGAACTTTCGATGCCGCGATTGATCTTGAAGCCGCGAAAGCCCTTGGCCTTGCTGGCTACCGTCGCAACGCCGCGCTGGATCGCCTCTTCAAAGGCGGCATTCTGGCCGGGTTGGATACGGATGTCGGCGAGTTCGAGAATCATTGCGGGTCACTCCAGTGTTTCGGGTTGGATGCTAAGCCGTTCACAACGGCCGTCGGGATGGGTGGCAAAACGCCGTGGCTGATCGCCATGCACAGGCGCGTCGTTCGGCCAGGGCCAGCCACCGAAGCGGCTGCGCTGGTAGTCGGCGAACGCCTGTTCGATTTCCGCCTGGGTGTTCATGACGAACGGGCCATATTGTGCGACAGTCTGCGCGATCGGTCGGCCTTGCAACATCAGCAACTGGGCTTGTTGTGGCCCGTTGACAAGTTCGATGTCGCTGGTGCATGTGAGTTCCAGGCCGGCCAGGCGGTCGACATGCTGGCTGCCCACGTCCAGGCTTTGGCCTTCGAAAAAGTAGAGGCTGCGCCGCGTGCCCGGACCGCTCGCCGCCGGCAGGACCCAGCGGGCGCCGGGCGCCATGGTGATGGTCCATATGGCGACATCCGCCTGATCCTGTGCTGCCCACGAGTCCGGTGGCGGTGTGGGTGGCGAGCGGTCTTGTGCGGCGCCCAGTTGGCCCGCGATCACCGTGACCGTGGTGGTGGCGCCGGCCGCATCCTGAAACCGGTGTTGCGGCACCTGTTCGGACCAGAACATCTTGAAATGCGGCTCCACCATCTTGTGGCTGGCCGGCAGGTTCAGCCAGATCTGGAACAACTCGAGCCGGTTTTCCGCATCGCCGCGCAGCAGCGGGAACATCTCGGAGTGCACGATGCCGCGCCCCGCGGTGAGCCATTGCACGTCGCCGCCGCCGAAACGCGCGGACGCACCCAGCGAATCCGAGTGATCAATCAGGCCATGGCGCACGATCGTGACGGTCTCGAAACCGCGGTGCGGATGGGCGGGAAAGCCGGGCACCTCGCTGCCGTGGTACATGCGCCAGCCGTCCTTGCCGGCAAAGTCCTGGCCGATGTCGCGTCCGTCGAGCGACGCGTCCGGCCCGAGCCGGGCATTGCCGCGCGGGTAGCGGTCATCGTGGTGGACGCAGAACAGGAACGGGTCGATGGTCTGCCATTGGAATCCGAGTTCCCGGGCACTGATGATGGCGTTGGATGAGAGGGTCATGGCAGGCTGGCACGGTGGCAATGGCAACAAGTCTACGTCGATTTGACGCGTGCCCGCGCCAGCCGTCGCATTGCCCGCGCACACGCCTGACGCATGGACAGTGAGGTCGATTGATCTTCGGTATGCTCGAAACCTTTGCGCGGCCCATGATGGTGATCGCGCCCGTGCGGCCCACCACCCGCGGCACTCTGGGCACAGCCATTCATGAATTCGAGTTTTCTGCGTATTGCACTGGTGCTGGGCCTGCTGTCGGCCGTCGGCCCGTTTGCCATCGACATGTACCTGCCAGCGTTGCCGTCGATCGGCAAGGACATGGGGGCATCGGTTGGCGCGGTACAGGGAAGTTTGATGGCGTATTTCGTGGCCATGGGCGCCGGGCAACTGATCTACGGACCGGTCTCGGACATGGTGGGTCGCCGTCTGCCGCTGTATTTCGGACTCACGCTGTTTGCCATCGGCAGTGTCGGTTGCGCGCTGGCGCCGGACGTTCAGACCCTGGTGGTGTTGCGGTTCGTGCAGGGGCTGGGTGCTTGCGCCACGGTGGTGATTCCGCGCGCTATCGTGCGCGATCTGTATAGCGGTCATGACGCTGCGCGGGTGATGGCGCTGTTGATGCTGGTGTTCAGCGTGTCCCCGATTCTTGCGCCGTTGACGGGTGCTCTGGTCGTGCAGGCCAGTGGCTGGCGAACCGTGTTCTGGATTATTGCCGCGCTGGCCATGGCCGCGATCATGCTGGTGGCCACCAGTCTGCACGAGACAAGGCCGCCGGAAAAGCGCACGGATAGCGGCTTGCGCAGTGCGCTGCGCGCCTATGGCGTGTTGCTGCGTGACCGGCAATTCCTGGGTCTGGTGGCGGTTGGTGCGCTCGGCGTATCGAGTTTCTTCGCCTACCTGGCAAATTCACCGTTTGTGTTGATCGACCACTTTGGCCTGACGTCACGCCAGTACGGATTGGCGTTCGCCGTCAATGCAGCGTCCTTCATCGGTTGTTCGCAGTTGACCGGGCGCTTCGCCAAGCGCCTGGGGCTCGCCCTGCTGGTCAGGCGCGCCATCGTAGGATATGCCGTGGCGATGACTTTGCTGCTGTTGCTCAACCTTCTGGGCGTGGACCAGCTTTGGTTGATGCTGACGCTGCTGTTCGTCGGATTCGGTTTCCTCGGCCTGGTGATGCCCAGCACGGCGGTGCTGGCGCTGGACCGGCACGGCCCTATCGCTGGCACCGCATCGGCGCTCATGGGCATGTTCCAGTTCGTGACCGGGGCATTGGTGATGGCGGTAGTGGGTCTGTTCGTCGACGGCAGCAGCCGACCGATGGTGGCCGGTATCGGCGCCTGCGCACTGGCGGCGCTGGTGGTCAGCTACCGCACGCTGGGGGCTGGACCCGCTGCAGCGTCAGTTCCCAAAACCTGACGAGCCCGTCGGTCCGCGGTTGGGAGCGACGCCGCGTCAGATGCGACCCGACACCGACATCGCCTTGCGCAAGAACGCCTTGTGGCCGACCGGATCGTCGATCTCCTGGGCCAGCAGTGTGAACAGTTCGTGCTCGTTATGCGCCTTGGCGGCGGCGCGCCGCACCACGGCACGGGCGACGGCGCCGATGTACTGCGCCAGCTCGGATTCTGCGCGCGCCAGGGTGGCGGGCTCGATCACCGGTCGCGACGTCACGGGGGGGTAAAGCCCGGTTGGCAGCGAGGTGCTGTGCGCCGGCGGGGAGCGCTCGGAGGGCGTTCCGCTGCGATCGCGCGGAAGATGTTTCCTGACGAAATCGGCGCGTGCCACCGGATCGGCGATGTCGTTGGCCAGCGCATTGACGAGTTGCCCGATGTCGAGCGCCTTTTTGGCAGCCGATCGCACGACGACTGTGGCAACCGGCCCCAGATGCGCTGCCAGATCGGTGGCCAGGGTTTTGATTACGGCTGGCTCGAAGGCCAGCGCGGTTTCGGTGCGCACGGGCGCCACCGCCGTTGCGTCAGGCCGGGTGGTCTTGCCGATGAACACCGATTGCGTCGCGTCGGCCTGCGGGTCGAAATGCGGCTCCAGTGCTTCGCGCAGTTCGGCCACTGTCTGTGGGCGCGATTTCTCGGCCGGTGACAGCGTCCAGTCGATCAGCTGCAACAACTGCCGGCTGTAATGGACCGGGTCGCCCAGTTGCATGGCCGAGGGCATGCTGTCGGACGGCACACGCGCGGTCGCCTCGATCGGCTTGTGACCGGTGACGAGCCAGTACATCACCGCGCCAATGGCATACAGGTCGCTCCAGGGACCCTGATTGCCGTGGGCGTGGTATTGCTCCAGCGGTGCATAGCCGGGCGACACGATGGCCGTGCGCTCGGTGTCGGCCACCAGCGATCGGGCAGAACCGAAATCGAGCAACACCGGCGAGCCGTCCAGGCGCAGGTAGATGTTGCTGGGCTTGATGTCGCGGTGCAGAACCCCTGAGCGATGAATGACATCAACTCCACCGAGCAGTGCCAGCGCCATGGCTGTCAGCGAATGCGCGTCGAGCGGACGTCGGTTTTTGATCCATTCGCCCAGCGGCTGGCCAGCCACGAATTCCATCACCATGTAAGCCGTCTGATTAGCCTCGAAAAATCGCATCACCCTCACTATGTTGGGATGGCGGAACGAGGCCAGCGTGCGGGACTCGTCGAGGAAACGCGAGCGTCCCCAGTTGAATTTCTCCTGGGCCTGCGGCGAGCGCGAGCGAATCGAGTGATCGTCGCCGCGCAGGGCCAGGTCGCTCGGCAGGTATTCCTTGATCGCCACCTGCATGTTCAGGTTGGCGTCGGTCGCCAGGTAGGTCAGGCCGAAGCCTCCCACGCCCAGCGTCGACTCGATCTGGTACTCCTGCAGTCGATAGCCGGGCTGCAGCGCGATGTCACTGTGCGTCATGCCATGGCGGTCAGTTTTCGTCGATCAGGCTGATGGCCTTCTCAAGACTGCGCCGCATGCGATTGAACGACTTGCCCAATACCGCGACCTCGTCCTTGCCAGTTTCCGGCAGCTCGGGAATGTCCAGCTCGCCCATGCTGATCTTGTCGGCAGCCGCTGACATGTGGCGGATCGGGCGTACGATCAGCAGCGACAACATGACGTTGAGGATGATGAACAACACTGCGAACACGCCGGCAAGCGAAGCCATGAAGGTCAGGAAGGCGCTGTCGGCCTTCTCGATCGGCAAGGACATCGGAACCGAGACGATCTGCGCCCCGATCACCTCGTTGAGCTTCCAGCCGTAGCCGTTGCTCGTGCCGTACAACTTGACCATTGCCGGCGGGGCGGATTCGGCCGTGGTGTGGCACGCCAGGCAGGCCGGGTCCTTGATCTGGAACGGCCGCGCGAGGTACATCGAAAGGCCAGTGGGCGTGGAGCGCACGCCCGAGAACTCCGTGCGCTGCACGTTGTTGCGGAACTCGCTGATGATGTCGGCCTCCCAACCCACGGCACGGTCGCGCGGGTTGGTCGGGTTCAGCGCCGCTTCCTTGTATGCGTAGTTCGGGTACTTGTTGTGCAGCTGACCCATGATCTCGGTGGCGGCATATGCCGGCACGCTATGGGGAAGGAACTCGCTCTCGACAACCCGCAGATGCGGGCGGATCTGCGACACGGTGTAGTGGCGCATGGCCATTGCTGCTTCCATCATCACACCGGCCGTGCGCAGCACCTCTTCGCGTGCGTTCTTCTGCAGCAACTGGTACGACACGTAACCCGAAACGCCCAGCCCCATCACAAACACCAGCAGGAGCACCAGGTTGAATTTGAGTCGCAGTCCCATGTGTTGACCTCCGGAGGTGATGTGAATCGACAGGTGAATCGTCACCCCCCGCGTGATAGTCCGACAAAGTATACGCGTCCTCTTTTTCCGCAAGTGGCTTGCGCAGCGCTCCGTGCATCGCGAAATTGCGACGCACGGCGGCACTTTCAATGCGTGCTTGTGGGACCGGCCGCGCTCAGGTATGGTGAGCAGCTATATGGATCTCAGCAAGCTTGGCATGGTGGACATCATTCGGCTGCAAAATCAGCTGCAGCAGGAGCTCACACTACGCTTTGAGCGATCGATGACGCTGGTGTTTTCGGACATCGTGGCCTCCACACCGTATTTCGCCCGTTTCGGCGACGCTGCGGGGCGTCAGCTTCAGCAATTGCATCTGGACCTGTTGCAGGAGTGCCTGCCCCCGCACGAGGGACGCATCGTGGATACCGCCGGCGATGGGGCATTCCTGGCCTTTCCGGGCGCTGACGACGGGATCGCCGCGATGATCGCCTTCGAAACCGCACTGTCCCGGGAAAACCTGACGCGTGCCCGCGATCACCAGATGCAGGTGCGCATCGGTGTGCACCATGGGCCGGTGCTGGCTGACGGCGACGTGGTCAGCGGCGACGCGGTGAACCTGTGCGCGCGGGTGGCGGCCGTGGCCAGGCCGGGTGAAATCCGTCTGACGCGCGAGGTGTTCCAGGAACTCAGCCCGATGCACCGGATCAAGTGCCGACCGCTCGAGCAGGTCGAGCTCAAGGGGCTGGCGCGGCAGGTCGAGTTGCTGGCCTTCGATTGGCGCGATCGGTCGGTGTTCCCCACGCGCGTACGGTTCGAGGAGACGCGCGAGGAACTCGATCTGCCGCTGCAGGACATCGTCAGTTTCGGACGACTGCGCGAACACGAGGGCAAGGTCGCCAACGACGTCGTGCTGGCGACCAGCGATCCGTCGCTGGCGCGCCAGATCAGTCGTTGGCATTTTGAATTGCGGCGCACGGTCGATGGTTATCGACTGCGCACAGTGTCAGACGGTGTGACCGAAGTCGATGGCGTCGTGGTCGGCAAAGGTGCCGAGGTGGCGGTCAAACCGGGCGCCACGATCCGCGTGGCACGCGTGCTGTCGCTGGTACTGGTTTCGCCTCAGCCCCTTGTTCCCGAGGACTCGGCGGCAACGCGCGTGGTTTGACCGCCCAGCGGCGAACGCTCGGGGCCGTAGTCGACGGGCCGGTGCGAGCCTCATTTTTCAGAACAGGAGATGTTATGGGACAAGGACTTTTCAGATGGATGGCGCTGGGACTGTGCTGCAGCGTTGGCGCAGTGGCGGCTGCCGAGCTCACTGCCGAATTGCGCGCGGCCGACACTGCCGGGCTCTCGCACGGCACGGTTCGGATCTCGGAGTCGCGTTACGGCCTGGTGTTCCAGCCGGCGCTGACCGGCTTGGCGCCGGGCCTGCATGGTTTTCATGTGCACGAGAACCCGTCCTGCGCCACGGCCATGCGCGACGGCGTGGCAGTGGCGGCATTGGCCGCCGGTGGGCACTACGACCCGTCCAAGACCGGGCGCCATGCAGAACCCTGGGGCGATGGCCACCTGGGCGACCTGCCGCCCCTTTATGTCGCAGCCGATGGCAGTGCGAGTGTGCCGGTGCTCGCGCCGCGGCTCAAGTTGTCGGATCTGACCGGCCGTTCCGTGATGATTCATGCCGGTGGCGACAACCATGCCGACCATCCGCAACCGCTGGGCGGCGGCGGTGCGCGCGTTGCGTGCGGCGTGATTCTGCCCTGAAGCTACCGTCGAGCCCGCGCCGGGCACAACCGCTCTGACTGCGCTCAGCGGGACTGCTTCTTGTTGGTCGCCATGGTGTCGACCGGTGGCAACCACAACTCCAGCACACCCGGTTGCGCCTGCAGCGATGCCGGCAGGCCGCGCAGGCGTACCCGTGAGGTGCCGGCCTCATTGAGCCACGGCGCGCCGACCTGCGCGGCGATGGCACGGGCGCAGTCGCCGCTGGCCGGGTCATGCAGCACCAGGGTCGGATTGGCCCAGGGCACCGGTGGTCGCTGCTGGCGCAGCTCGGCGTTGCGCACCACGTTCTCGATCGGCGCCACCAGCAGCGGCGCGCCTTGCTCGGGTTGAAGCGCTTGGCGCAAGGCGGTGGCCGCCAGACGCGAAGTCTCGCTGTAGATGTGGATGTACAAGGTGCTGCCGCCCTGAGCACGCGCGCAACTCTGCAGATCGGGCGACTCGGGCCGTGCCATGCCGGTGGTGGCCGGCACGTTGGTGGGGACTAGCGACCCCACCGATGCCGAGGCCATCGCCTGACCGCTGGACGCGCCGACCGGCTCAGGACCTGGCGCCGCGGCCGGGGCGGGCAGTACGACGATCGGTTCCGGGCTGGCGGGTGAGGCCGGGGCCTGCGCCACCATCGAGGGATCGCCGGCGTCAGGCGTGCGGGCCGCAGTCATCAGATCCCCCAGCATCGGAAAGCGGTTGGCCGCCGCCAGCAGCACGGCCTGACCGTCCACCATCTGCTCCTTGGGCGAAGTACCCGGATGCCAGTAGTTCAGCGCGGTGTCCTGGGTTGGCGGCTTGCGCACCAGGGTGCACAGGCTGCTCTGTACGCGGCGGAAGTTCGCGCCACATTGCGCACTGGCAGCCGGCGCACGCGCACATTCCTCGGTGATGCGTGCAGCCAGACGCTCCAGCCCGGCCTGTTCCAGCGGCCGCATTGAGGGACTGGCGCGCAGGTCGAGCAGCATCGCGGCTTGTGTGACCACATGCTCAGGCACTTCCGGACAGCTGCCGTCGAACGACTGCAGCCCGCGCGAGACTTCGGTGAACAGTTGACGCACTTCGGCCTGCTGGTCGACCCGGTTGCGCTGAAACTGGTCCTGCATCTGCCACAGGGACAGCAACAAGGTGCCCGAGGCACCCACCCCCAGCGAGGTGCCGATGGCAGTGGCCCGTAAGTTGCGACGCCACAAGGGTTCCTTGCCTGCCACCTCGGCCTGCGGTGCGATGGGCACCAGGCGCGCGGCCACGCGCAGTTTGTGCTGTGCCGGCTCCAGCCAGCCGGGCAGCATGGCAAGCCAGGGCGCGCGTATGGCGCGACCAAAGTCCTCGCCCAGGCGGTGGTAGCTCTCCCACTGGGCTTCGTCGAACGACTGGTCTGCGGTGGATTCGTGCGGAAAACTGGTGTGCTTGCGCGCGTAGGAGAGCAGGTCCAGATCGAGCGCGTTATGCAGGTTTGGCTTGACGATCAGCAGCGTTCCCTCGGGGCGCACCATCGGTCCGGGTGTGCCATCCGCCGCCGCGGGCCCCGGCCGGGCACGGTAACGGATACGCGCCAGCAGCACGCCGCGGCTCGAATGCACGTTCCCCATGTCTTCGGGCGACAACACGGTCAGCTCGCAGCTGTCGTCCGGAAACAGCGTGGCGGCCTGCTCGCGGGTGTAGAACTCGATCTCGGCGCCGAAATCGATTCTTGCCTTGCGGACCAGGTTTTCCAGATCGGCGAATTCGAAGCGCGCATCGGCTCCCGCGTCCGACAGGATGATGAAGTCGAGTTCGCGCTTGAGCAGGGCATAGACCCCGGTATTCTCGAAATGACCACCGTCCGACAGATACCACCAGGGGCGCTCCACGCCATAGAAGGTGGCCGAGGCTTCGCTGGAAAGCATCATCGGTTTGGGGATCAATCGCCACGACAGGGCGCTGAACCAGCGCAGGTGTATGCGGTCCTGTGGCGAGCGCATCCAGTGGCCCAGGCGCACCCCCAGAAAATACAGCAGCAGCGCGATGCCGCGCGAGGTGTAGGCGCCGGCACCGGGCGAGGCCGCGGCACCGGACACGGCGACCCAGCGGCCCAGCGTGCCGGCGTCATGCTGCTTGCGCATCGCGATGAAGTCGCGCGGACCGACCTCGAAACCGCGCCAGCTCGCCGTGACCGCGGTGCCTTTGCGGTCGGCGTTGTACAAGCCGCTCTTGTCGTCCCGGGTCTGGTTCAAACAAGTGTTGACCAGGTGGATCGGGCCACCCTGGGTTTCCGGCCGGTAGTGGCGCAGGCTGGTGTCGTCACCGTCCACCACCCGGGTCACGTCGGAGCGCACGCCGTTGGCGTCGGCCAGATCGCGCTTGCGGTTGCCCACGGCCAGGTAGGCACGTGTCAGGCGTGCGCGGTAAAAGCTGTGCAACGACGAGGTATTGGCCATCTGCACATTGCCCGCCGACAACACGGTCCAGGCCAGCCAGGCCGCGGCCAGCAGGCTGGCACGCATCCAGGCCGGCACGTTGCGCATTGCATCAAAGGTGTCGGGCGCGAACACGAACCATTGCAGCAGCACCAGCCAGACCAGCACCAGGATCAGCATGCCGAACATGCTGCCCAGCTCGAGCAGCTGCGGCAGCCATTCGCGGGCACGCGTTGAGCTTTCGGAAGCGATCTTTTGCAATGGCTGAACCAGGGCACGCAACACCACCACCAGGACGCTGCCGACGCCGACACCGCGCCACAACCATTGATTGCCGGTCTGGAACTCCGCCAGGATCCACCAGCTGAGCCGATCCAGCGCACCGATGCCGGCCAGTGCCAGCGCAATCATCATGACCCAGCGCAGGTTGCGCGTGAGCGTGTTGCGCACTTGTGCCACCTTGAGCGCATGGGGCGTGCGATCGATCGTCAGCCAGACCATGGTGCCGACCTGACCCAGCACAATCGAGCCCAGCGCGAGCATGCCGGCGCCAGGCCACGTCAGGCTGTTGCGTACCGGGTCGACACGCCGTTGATGTACAGGCTGTGCAGCAAGGCAAAGGCGCCGACGGCGATGATCACCACAAACGAGGCGTCACGCCAGTTGAGCCGCGCCGCCTGCCGGCTCGGGTCGGCCCCGTCGCGCGCGGCCCAATAGCCTGCGATCAGGCCCGGCGCCAAGACCGTCCACAAGGCCAGCGAAAGGGCCCACCAGGCGGTGTACCAGGTCTCCCAGGCATTCGCGTCGAGCACCTGTGCGCTGTGTTGCCACAGGTGCGGCAGGATTACCAGCAGGCCCAGCGCGATGCAGGCGAACATGAACTCGGCATGGATTGCCAGCCAGGCGCGCAAGTAGGTGACGATGGCGGTGCCGGTGTCGCGCGCACCACCCGGCGTCAGGTAGCGGCCATTGCGACGCAGCCAGCCCAGCACCGGGGACTGGCTGGCCGCCATCAGCTGCTGCGCACGTTGCACGCCATAAGTCGCAATCAACCGGCCGTACATCGCGCCGATATAGTGCTTGACCGAAAACCCCATCCCCCCAATGACAGCAGGCTGTTTCGCGAAACGAAGATTTCCAGAAAGACGGAGCTTTCAGCGCTTTGGACTGGTCAGAGCACCTAAAAGGCGGGTCTTT